>Ga0209070_100607_pt1 | contig 15617 bp, 10 predicted proteins | sample SynthPrep_5_END__FD_187205 | JGI IMG/M metagenome (GOLD analysis project Ga0209070, IMG submission 187205) | Synthetic microbial communities from Ohio, USA - SynthPrep_5_END_DS10_MetaG (SPAdes) (version 2) | ecosystem: Engineered > Bioreactor > Aerobic > Activated sludge | place: USA: Ohio... | reverse complement strand
TCCAAAACCAGGCAAGCCGCATCCCGTTTGAAATCTGTCGAAAAATATCGTCTGGTCAAATCACACCTCGTCGTTGGGCGTAGATTAACGCCCTTTAGGGGTGTCCAGAATCATTAAGCCAGATCAGATCAGTTCCCTCTCCCTCCGGGAGAGGGTTAGGGTGAGGGGCTTTTGATCTTCGGCACGGTTTTAACGCGCGTAATGGCTGTAGGACGACTCGGTTTTTTGTGGTCTCGATGTTCTTGAACGCGACAACCCGCCTGCTGACCGTTAGTGTTCCAGCTCCACGCAAGTCGCTTTGAGAGGTCAATGGAATGACGAGTCGACTGACTCACCTGCTACGGCTGAACGGCTATTTCGGCGTGATGGCCTGGGTGCTCGCGGCGCTGTTGTTCATCAATCGCTTGAGCAGCATGGTCAAGCTGTTCATGGCGTTGTACCTGCGTCAGGAACTGGGGCTGGCGATCGAGACGGTTGGCTGGTTACTGTCGGCGTACGGCGCGGGTTTGCTGGTGGGGTCGATGCTCGGTGGCTGGCTCAGTGATCATGTGCGTACGGCGCGGCTGACGGCAGCGCTGTTCTTTGTTTCGGTGTGGGTGCTGATCCTGCTGGGGCTGGTGACGCAGGTGCCTTTGCTCGCTGCATTACTGTTGCTTAGTGGGATGATCGATGGGGCCATCCGCACCCTGCATCAGCGGCTGATCATGGAGTATTGCGAGGTGACGCAGCGCTCGCGTGCGCAGGCGTTGAGTCGGGTTGCGCGCAACCTTGGAATGGCCGCCGCCGGTGTGGCGGGCGGGGTGTTGGCGCAGACCGATTTTCGCTGGGTGTTTTTCGGCAGTGCGGCGATGACGTTGTTGGCGCTGCTCTGGTTTGTTCGTACCACGTGGCAACGACCGGTGCTGATCAATGACGAAAAGTCCACGGATGACGCAGGCTCCGGGGTGCCGTATCGCGACAAACCGTTCCTGTGGTTGCTGGCGGCGACGGCCGTGCTTGGCATCGCGTTTGATACGGTCTACAGCACGCTGGGCAATTATTTGCGTGATTACTACCAGTTGAGCACCCAGGCGATCGGCTGGCAGTTCGGGCTCAATGCGTTGCTGGTGATCGCGCTGCAGATTCCGCTGTCGCACTGGGGCGAACGTTGGGGGATGCGCCGGCAAATGCTGCTCGGCAGTGTGTTGCTGGCGTGCGGGTTGGGCATGCTGCCGTTCGGTTCCGGGCTGTTTTACGTCTGCTTGTCGACGCTGATCTGGACCTTGGGCGAGGCCTTTTTCATGCCGCCGCTGAATGTGCTGGCCATGCGTTTTGCCCAAGGCGGTAAAAGCGGTCAGTACTTCGGCCTGTTCTTTATGAGCTGGAGCGCCAGTGCGCTGTTGTCACCGGTACTCAGTGGCCAGTTGTACGGTCATTTCGGCGGCCACAGTGTGTGGCTGGCGAGTGCGCTGATGGTGTTGATTTCCATCCCGCTGACTTGGCAGGCCACGCGCGTGCGCCCGGTCGCTTAGCTGATCCCGCTATTGGCGTTATTCGAAAGCAATCTGTCTGTCGAGGGCATTTCTGCGCGCTCGATAGCGTCCTATCTGGTGAACCCGATGGATCGGAACTAGATTTTACACAGCGCCAGTCAGGCACGAATGTCTCACCTGAAAATGGATGGAGTCAGCTATGAAAAGCAGGTTGCTACGGGTTTTATTGCTGTTGAAAGTGATGGTCATGCTGTCCCTCGGCACCGCGACGGCCTGGGCCGAGTGCGAGGATCATGAATCTCAGGCGTTCAACGGACAGGTCGGGCACAGCGGCTTGATGCTCGCCAAGTCTGAGTCCGAGCCGGGCGATCAGGGGCAGGGCGGCAGCGCCGATGACGACGACTCGACCACCGATGATCCGGACACTGATGACGACGAAGGCGATAGCCAATCGTAAATCGCAGACAAAAGAAAACCCCTTCTGCCTCGACTGATGCGCAATCGAGATGGAAGGGGTTTGGTTAACTCAGGAACAACTCACATCCCCTTGTAGGAGCGAGCCTGCTCGCGAAGGCGTCCTCTCAGTCAACATTAATGGTGACTGACACACCGCTTTCGCGAGCAGGCTCGCTCCCACATTGTTTCAGTGCGGTTTTTACGCCGCGCCATCAAGGAACTGCTCGGCGTAGTGGCAAGCCACCTGCCGGCTGTCGAGCTGGCGCAAGGCTGGCTCTTCAGTGCTGCAACGCTCGGTCGCGTACGGGCAGCGCTTGTGGAAAGCGCAGCCCGGTGGCGGGTTCAGCGGGTTAGGCAGTTCGCCGACGATCTTGATTTTCGGCTTGTTCGGATCCGGGTGAATGGTCGGGGTCGCCGACAGCAGCGCCTGGGTATATGGGTGCAACGGACGCTCGTAGATGTCGTTCTTCGGCCCCAGTTCTACCGGGCGACCGAGGTACATCACCATCACGTCATCGGCCACATGCTGCACCACCGCAAGGTTGTGCGAGATGAACACGTAAGCGGTGTTGAACTCCTGCTGCAGATCCATGAACAGGTTCAGCACCTGCGCCTGAATCGACACGTCCAGTGCCGAGGTCGGCTCATCCGCCACCAGCACTTTCGGTTGCAGCATCATGGCGCGAGCCAGGGCGATACGCTGACGCTGACCGCCGGAGAACATGTGCGGATAGCGCTGATAGTGCTCAGGGCGCAAGCCGACCTGCTTCATCATCGCCTGGACTTTCTCGCGACGCTCAGCGGCGGAGAGGTTGGTGTTGATCAGCAGCGGCTCGCCGAGCTGGTCACCGACTTTCTGCCGTGGGTTCAACGACGCGTATGGGCTTTGGAAGACCATCTGCACGTCTTTGCGCAGTTGCTTGCGCTGGGCCTTGTCGGCGCCGGCGACTTCCTGGCCGGCGATTTTCAAGGATCCGGACGACGGATCTTCAATCAGCGTCAACGCACGGGCGAGGGTGGATTTGCCGCAGCCCGATTCGCCTACAACAGCGAGGGTCTTGCCGGCTTCCAGTTCGAACGACACGCCGTTCAGTGCGCGCACGGTCGCATGGCCCTTGAACAGGCCACGGGAGACTTCGTAGTGACGGGTCAGGTCGCGGGCGGTAAGTACGACGGCCATTACGCCACCTCCTGGTTGAGCGGGAAGAAGCAGCGGGCGAGGCTGTGGCTTTTCGGATCAAGGCCTGGACGCTGCGCGCGGCAGCTGTCCTGCACGTACGGGCAGCGCGGCGACAGCAGGCAACCCTGTGGACGATCGTAGCGGCCCGGGACGATACCCGGCAGGGTCGACAGGCGTGAGGCGCCGAGGCTGTGCTCGGGAATCGCCTTGAGCAGCGCTTCGCTGTACGGGTGCGCCGGGATGTCGAACAGTTGCGGCACCTGACCGACTTCAACGGCTTGCCCTGCGTACATCACGCAGACGCGCTGGGCGGTTTCTGCCACGACCGCGAGGTCGTGGGTGATCAGCACCAGGCCCATGTTCTGTTCTTTCTGCAACGCCAGCAGCAGATCCATGATCTGTGCCTGAATCGTCACGTCCAGTGCAGTGGTCGGTTCGTCGGCGATCAGCAGTTTCGGTTCGCCGGCAATCGCCATGGCGATCGCAACGCGCTGGCTCATACCGCCGGACAGTTGATGCGGGTAGGCGTCCATACGGCTGGCGGCGCCCGGGATTTCGACTTTTTCCAGCAGTTCGATCGCACGTTTGCGCGCTTGCTTGCCGGACATTTTCAGGTGCAGACGCAGCACTTCTTCGATCTGGAAACCGACGGTGTAGCTCGGGTTCAGTGCGGTCATCGGGTCCTGAAAGACCATCGACAGGTCTTTGCCGACGATTTGCCGACGCTGACGATTGCTCAGCTTGAGCATGTCTTTGCCGTCAAAGCTGAGCGAGTCGGCGGTGACGATGCCGGGATGCTCAATCAGGCCCATCAGCGCCATCATGGTCACGGATTTACCCGAACCCGACTCGCCAACGATGGCCAGTACTTCGCCTTTGTCGACTTTCAGGTCGAGGCCGTCGACCACCGGGGTCGCGGTCTTGTCGCCGAAGCGAACGTTGAGATTCTTGATTTCTAGCAGTGACATGGGAATCTCCTCAGGCGGCGTTCTTGAGTTTCGGGTCCAGCGCATCGCGCAGACCGTCGCCCATCAAGTTGATTGCCAGCACGCTGAGCAAAATGGTCAAACCAGGCAGGCTCACCACCCACCAGGCGCGTTCGATGTAGTCACGGGCCGAGGCCAGCATGGTGCCCCACTCAGGGGTTGGCGGTTGTACGCCAAGGCCGAGGAAGCCCAACGCTGCGGCATCGAGAATCGCCGACGAGAAGCTCAGGGTCGCCTGCACGATCAGCGGCGCCATGCAGTTCGGCAACACGGTGATGAACATCAGACGTGGCAGACCGGCACCGGCCAGGCGCGCGGCGGTCACGTAGTCGCGGTTCAGTTCGCCCATCACGGCCGCACGGGTCAGACGCACATAGGACGGCAGCGAAACCACAGCGATAGCGATCACGGTGTTGATCAGGCCAGGGCCGAGGATGGCAACAATCGCCACCGCCAGCAGCAGCGACGGCAGGGCCAGCATGATGTCCATCAGACGCATGATGGTCGGGCCAATCATCTTCGGGAAGAAACCGGCGAACAGACCGAGGAGGATCCCTGGAATCAGCGACATCACCACCGACGACAAACCGATCAGCAGCGACAGGCGCGAGCCCTGGATCAGACGCGACAGCAGGTCACGACCCAGTTCATCGGTGCCGAGCAGGAATTGCATCTGACCGCCTTCCAGCCACGCCGGCGGCGTCAGCAGGAAATCACGGTATTGCTCGCTCGGGTTATGCGGCGCAACCCACGGCGCGAACAGCGCGCAGAAGATGATCAACAGCATGAACAGCAGGCCGGCAACTGCGCCCTTGTTCTTCGAGAAGGCTTGCCAGAATTCTTTGTACGGTGACGGGTACAGCAGGCTTTGATCCGCGCTGGTGGCGGAAGTCGCTACTGAGGATGTTGGAGTGCTCATGGTTATTGACCTCAGCGCTGATGACGGATGCGTGGGTTGGCAAAGCCGTAGAGGATGTCCACTACGAAGTTGACCAGAATCACCAGGCAGGCGATTAACAGGATGCCGTTTTGCACAACCGGGTAGTCCCGGGCGCCGATGGCTTCGATCAGCCATTTACCGATGCCGGGCCAGGAGAAAATCGTTTCGGTCAGAACCGCACCAGCGAGCAGAGTGCCGACTTGCAGGCCGACCACGGTGAGTACCGGAATCAGTGCGTTACGCAGACCGTGGACGAACACCACGCGCGACGGCGACAGGCCTTTGGCCCTGGCGGTGCGGATGTAGTCTTCGCGCAGCACTTCGAGCATCGACGAACGGGTCATCCGCGCGATCACTGCCAGCGGGATGGTACCGAGGACGATGGCCGGCAGGATCAGGTGATGCAGCGCGTCGAAGAACGCCCCGACGTCATCGGCCAGCAGCGTGTCGATCAGCATGAAGCCGGTGCGCGGCTCGATGTCGTAGAGCAGGTCGATCCGCCCGGAAACCGGGGTCCAGCCCAGGCTCACCGAGAAGAACATGATCAGGATCAGGCCCCACCAGAAGATCGGCATCGAATAACCCGCGAGGGAGATGCCCATCACCCCGTGGTCGAACAATGATCCTCGCTTGAGTGCCGCGATCACCCCGGCCAGAAGGCCCAGAATGCCGGCGAACAGCAGGGCGGCCATGGACAGTTCCAGGGTCGCCGGGAAGAGGGAGGTGAACTCGGTCCATACGCTTTCACGCGTGCGCAGGGATTCGCCGAGATCGCCGTGAGCCAGTTTGCCGATGTAGTCCAGATACTGGGCATACAGCGGCTTGTTCAGACCTAGGCGTTCCATTGCCTGAGCGTGCATTTCGGGGTCGACCCGACGTTCGCCCATCATCACTTCCACGGGGTCGCCCGGAATCATGCGAATCAACGCGAAAGTCAGCAAGGTGATGCCGAAAAACGTGGGGATCAACAACCCCAGTCGGCGGGCAATAAAACTAAACATCGTGTGTGGTACCTCATCAGCCGGTTAGGCGTGCCCGGCATCCCTGGGGTCAGGGACGCCGGGAGTTTCTTATCTACTTCACCTGGGTGGTGGCGAAGTTATTAGTGGTGAGAGGGCTGATGTGATAGCCCTCTACGTTGTTGCGCATTGCGGTAAACATCCTGGTGTGGGCCATGCTGATCCATGGCTGATCCTGATTAAACAGCACTTGCGCCTGTTCGTAGAGCTTTGCGCGTTCGGCCGGATCTACTTTAGCCCGTGCTTCATCCAGCAGTGCCTGGAATTTCTCGTTGCACCAGCGAGCATAGTTCTCGCCATTTTTTGCCGCTTCGCAACTGAGCATAGGCGTCAGGAAGTTATCCGGGTCGCCGTTGTCGCCCGCCCATCCGGCAGACACCATGTCGTGCTCACCGGCCTTGGCGCGTTTAAGCATTTCGCCCCATTCCATCACGCGAATGTCGATCTTGATCCCGACTTTCGCCAGGTCAGCCTGCATCATTTGCGCGCCGAGCATCGGGTTGGGGTTGGTCGGACCGCCACCGTTGCGGGTGAACAGGGTAAACACGGTGCCTTCCGGAACCCCGGCTTCCTTGAGCAGCTTGCGGGCGGCGTCGAGGTCACGTGGCGGGTTCTTCATGTCGTGGTTGTAGCCGAGCAGGGTCGGCGGGTACGGGTTGACCGCGACCGACGCATTGCCTTTGCCGAACAGCGCGTTGACATAGGCTTCTTTGTCGAAGGCGATATCGATCGCCTTACGCACGCGTACGTCACTCATGTACTTGTGCTGGGTGTTCATGGCGATGTACGAGACGGTCATCGCGTCGAGCTCATCGACTTTCAGGTTGCTGTCTTTCTTGATGCTCGGGATGTCATCCGGTTTCGGATACAGGGCGATCTGGCACTCGTTGGCCTTGAGCTTCTGCAGGCGCACGTTGTTGTCGGTGGCGATCGCCAGGATCAGCGCATCAGCCGGCGCCTTGCCACGGAAGTAATCTGGGTTGGCCTTGAAACGCACCTGCGCGTCTTTTGCATAACGCTGGAAGATGAACGGGCCGGTGCCGATCGGCTTGTTGTTCAAGTCACCTGTCTTGTTGGCCTTGAGCAATTGGTCGGCGTATTCGGCCGGGTAGATCGAGGAGAACGCCATCGCGATGTCGGCCAGGAATGGCGCTTCGCGGCGGGTCAGGGTGAACTTGACCGTGTTGTCGTCGACTTTTTCGACGTTTTTCAGCAGTTCCTTGAAGCCCATGCTTTCAAAGTACGGGAAGCCCACGCTCGACAGTTTGTGCCATGGGTGATTCGGGTCCAGCTGACGCTGGAAGCTCCAGACCACGTCGTCGGCGTTCATGTCGCGGGTCGGCTTGAAATATTCGGTGGTGTGAAACTTGACGCCTTTGCGCAGGTGGAACGTGTAGGTCAGGCCGTCTTCGCTGATGTCCCAGGACTCGGCGAGAGCCGGGATCACTTCAGTGGTGCCGGGCTTGAAGTCGGCCAGGCGGTTGAAGATGGTTTCGGCCACAGCGTCCGCCGTGACTGCAGTTGTGTACTGGACCATATCGAAGCCTTCCGGACTGGCTTCGGTGCAGACCACCAAGGGTTTGGCCGAGACGCCGACAGCGACACTCAGCAACGCAGCCGCGATGGCCGCACGTAGGGGAAGCATTTTCATCGATAACCCTCTGCAATCGGTTGAAGACAAAAAGCCGAACGGCCGACTCATCATGAGTCAGCCGTCGGCTGGCGTTTTTACAGGATGTTGAATGGAATCGTGGTCACGAGACGGAACTCGTTGATGTTGCCGTCAGCCTGATGCTCGCTGGCGCGGTGCGTGGTGTACGTCGCGCGAATCGCGGTGGCTTTGAGCGGACCGCTCTGCACGGCGTAGGAAGCACCGATGCCGTATTCGTAGTGGGATTCGCCGTCCATCAGACTCAGATCGCCGCGCTTGTCATCTGGAATGGTGTAAGCGGTGCCACGGTAGTGAGTACCGTCGATGCCCCAGCCGCGAGCCTGGTAGATGTTGAACTTCAGACCTGGCACGCCATACTCGGCCATGTTGATGCCGTAGGCGATCTGGAAGGATTTCTCGTTCGGGCCGTTGAAGTCCGACAGCAGGGAGTTGGCCAGGTAGATGCCGTTGGTTTCGTGCAGGTAGTCGAAGTACTCGTTACCGTTCACTTGCTGATACGAGAAGGTCAGGCTGTGGGCCTGGTGGGTCAGTCCCAAGGACAGCGAGTAGGTATCGTTGTCGATGTTGCCCATCAACTTTTTGCCTTCGTCGACGGTCTTGTAGTAGTTCAGGCCGGTGGTCAGGCTCAATACCTGGCTGTCACCCAATTCGTGGGTTCCGCCGAAGTAGTACTGGTTCCAGAAGTCTTCGACGTTGGCGACGTACAGGCTGGTTTTCAGGCTTTTGAGCGGCTGATAGTTCACGCCCGCGGTGTAGACCTTGTCGGTTTCTTCGCCGTTGGCGCCGTATTCGGAACGGAATTTCGACAGGCTCTGCTCGGTACGTGGCGAGACGCGGTCGAAACCGGCGAGGTCGAACGACAGGTTGTTCAACTCTTCGCTATGCAGACTGATCCCTTCAAAGCTCGAAGGCAGCGGACGGTTGCCGATAACATCGACAATCGGCGTGCTGAAGTTCTGGCGACCTGCGGTCAACGTGGTGTTGGACACGCGGAACTTGACGTTGGCCAGACCCAGTTTGCTCCACTGGTCGACCGCATCACCGTCGGAATGGGCGAGGGTGCGGTTGGAGCCGCCAGCAATATCCTTGCGGTCACGGTCGAGAACGATGGCGTTGTAAGCGGCAACTTCGGTGCTCACGCCAACGGTGCCTTGGGTGAAGCCCGAGGTGTAGTTGACGATGGTGCCCTGAACCCAGTTGATACGACGCGGGGTCTTTGTTCTTACCGTTGGCGAGGTGTATTTGTCGCTGTTTTTCACGTAGCTGAAGCTGTCGTCACGACGACGCAGTTCATTGGCGTACCAGTTACGGGTTGTGCCGCCCAGGCTTTGTCCATCGATAAAGCCTTTGGCCTCGCTTTGGGCGCTACTGCCGGCCAATGTGGTAGGGACGAACTCCTGACTTGCAGGTTCTGCGTACGCCGTGGCGGTGATGCTGCTAATGGCCAGGGCCAGTATCGCGGTGCTGCTCAGTTTCATGGGTGAAGCTCCTTTACTTTCTTTTTATGCCGGCTTTTTTTTGGTATGCCGGTTATTGGTTTAGAACTCGTTCACACATCGCAAACGTTTGCCAAAAGCCAGATTGGCGAATTTCGGCAAAGCGCTTGCGTGAGGGGCTAGACAGCGCCCCCCCAGCATTGCGGCTAATCATCTGGTTTAATCGATACCGACACCCGAGAACACGTTGCGACCGAACGGGCTGACTTTGAAGCCCTCGATCCTCGCGCTTAACGGTTGGTTGACCGTCGAGTGGGCGACAGGCGTGATCGGCACTTGCTGTTTAAGCAATTGCTGAGCCTGTTTGTAGAGCACGGTGCGTTGGTCGCGGTCGGTGACGACCTTGGCCTCTTTGATCAGCTTGTCGTAAGCCGGGTCGCACCACATGGAGTAGTTGTTGCCGCCGATGGCATCGCAGCTATACAGCGTGCCGAGCCAGTTGTCCGGATCCCCGTTGTCACCGGTCCAGCCGATCAGGCTGACGTCGTGCTCGCCGTTCTTGGTGCGTTTGATGTACTCGCCCCATTCATAGCTGACGATCTTCACTTTCAGACCGATCTTGGCCCAGTCCGCCTGGAGCATTTCGGCCATCAGTTTGGCGTTCGGGTTGTACGGGCGCTGCACCGGCATCGCCCACAGGGTGATCTCGGTGCCTTCCTTGACGCCGGCAGCCTTGAGCAGCTCTTTGGCTTTTTCCGGGTTGTAGGCGGCGTCCTTGATGCTGTCGTCGTAGGACCATTGAGTCGGCGGCATGGCGTTGACGGCCAGTTGGCCGGCGCCTTGATAAACAGCGTTGAGAATCCCTTGTTTATTCACCGCCATGTCCAGCGCCTGGCGCACTTCGAGCTGGTCGAATGGCTTGTGGCGAACGTTGTAGGCGATGTAGCCGAGGTTGAAACCCGGCTTGGAAATCAGTTGCAGTTTCGGGTCGGCCTTCAACGCTTCAACATCGGCAGGGCGCGGATGCAAGGTGATCTGGCATTCGCCAGCCTTGAGCTTCTGCACGCGCACCGAGGCGTCGGTGTTGATCGCGAAGATCAGGTTGTCGAGTTTGACCCGGCTCGGATCCCAGTAATGTTTATTACCGGTGTAACGAATGTTCGAGTCTTTCTGATAACTCTTGAACACGAACGGCCCGGTGCCGATCGGTTTCTGGTTGATGTCGCTTGGCTTGCCTTCGGCCAGCAGCTTGTCGGCGTATTCGGCGGACAGGATGGCGGCGAAGCTCATGGCGATGTTCTGGATGAACGCGGCGTCGACGCTGTTGAGCGTGAACTCCACGGTCAGCGGCCCGGTCTTCTCGACCTTGGCGATGTTCTTGTTCAGGCTCATCCCGTTGAAATACGGGAATTCGGTGGGGTACGCCTTACGGAAAGGTTGCTGGGCATCGAGCATGCGATTAAACGTGAACAGCACGTCGTCGGCGTTGAAATCGCGGGTTGGTTTGAAGTACGGCGTTGTATGAAATTTCACACCTTCACGCAGGTGAAAGGTGTACTTGAGGCCGTCCTCGGAAATGTCCCACGTGGTTGCCAGGCCCGGAACGACATTGGTCGCGCCTTTTTCGAACTCGACCAGACGGTTGTAGATCGGTTCGGCGGCGTCGTTATCGGTCGCTGTCGTGTACTGCGCAGTGTCAAAGCCCGCCGGACTGCCTTCAGAGCAGAACACCAGACTTTTGCTGGCGGCGAAACTGGCGGACGAGGCGGCCAGCAGGCCGGCACCCAGCAATGCGGAATAAATCAAGGTATGGCGCATGACGCTCCCTCTTTTTTTAGTGTTGTTCAATGCACCGTCACCTCATCCAGAGACGTTTTGGTTGCATCGAGCTCAATCCAGTACGTACGGCAAACCGGTGGCCCACGCAGACACTGGTCAGTACCCGACGGTAGGGGCCGCGGTTCTGGCAGTAAATGCGTAAATGCCTCAAATCTCGTAGGAAAAGGCGACGCGTCCTATACCTCTGCAGTAATCCGCAGCGGAATTGGTTGTAGGCAATTTCCTAGCTTCCCGGCAGGTAAAACAACGGCGACGTTAAAAACGTCGCCGCTGCAGTGCCTTATTTGCTGACGCTGACGCCGTAGAAGGAGTTCAAGCCAAATGGGCTGATCTTGAAATCCTGCACGTTGGCGCGCATGGGTTGGTACACCGTCGAGTGAGCGATAGGTGTCATAGGGACTGCATCTTTGAGGACGTGTTGCGCCTGTTTGTACAGTTCGGTGCGCTTGCCCTGATCGGTCGTGCGCTTGGCTTCTTTGACGAGGCCATCGAACTTCTTGTCGCACCACTTGGAGAAGTTGTTGCCGCTGAGCGAGTCGCAACCGAACAGCACGTTCAGCCAGTTGTCCGGATCACCATTGTCACCGCTCCAGCCAATGATCATGGCCTGGTTCTCGCCACCTTTGGAGCGCTTGATGTACTCGCCCCATTCGTAGCTGGTGATCTTCACTTTCAAGCCGATCTTGGCCCAGTCGGACTGGAGCATTTCAGCCATCAGTTTGGCGTTCGGGTTGTACGGACGCTGCACCGGCATCGCCCACAGAACGATTTCGGTACCTTCCTTGACGCCAGCTTCCTTCAGCAGTTGCTTGGCTTTCTCAGGATCGTACTTGGCGTCCTTGATGGTGGTGTCGTAAGACCACTGGGTCGGCGGCATGGCGTTGACGGCCAGTTGGCCGGCGCCCTGGTAAACCGAGTCGATGATCTGTGGCTTGTTGACGGCCATGTCCAGCGCCTGACGTACGCGCAGGTCTGCCAGCGGGTTGGCCTCGTTGCTGCCCTTGACCTTGTCCATCACGTTGTAGGCGATGTAACCCAGGTTGAAGCCAGCCTGGTCAGGCATCTTCAGGGTCTTGTCTTCTTTCAGCGCTTTCAGATCGGCCGGACGCGGGAACAGGGTGACTTGGCACTCGTTCTTTTTCAGCTTCTGAATACGTACCGACGGGTCAGTGGTGATGGCGAAGATCAGGTTGTCGATCTTCACATCCTCAGGCTTCCAGTAATCCTTATTGCCGGTGTAACGGATGTTGGAGTCTTTCTGATAGCTCTTGAACACGAACGGACCAGTGCCGATCGGCTTCTGGTTGATGTCGGCAGCCTTGCCTTCTTTCAGCAGCTGCGCTGCGTACTCGGCGGACTGTACCGAGGCGAAGCTCATCGCCATGTTCTGGATGAACGCGGCATCAACTTCTTTCAGAGTGAACTTGACGGTGTGGTCGTCGACTTTATCGATCTTGGTGATGTTGGTGTCCATCCCCATGTCGGTGAAGTACGGGAATTCGGTCGGGTACGCCTTACGGAACGGGTCATCCTTGTTAATCATGCGATTGAAGGTGAACAGCACGTCGTCGGCGTTGAACTCACGAGTCGGCTTGAAATACGGGGTGGTGTGGAACTTGACGCCTTCACGCAGGTGGAAGGTGTAAGTCAGGCCGTCATCGGAGATGTCCCACTTGGTCGCTAGACCAGGAATCACGGCGGTGCCGCCGCGCTCGAACTGGGTCAGACGGTTGAACATGGTTTCGGCTGAGGCGTCGAAGTCGGTTCCGGTGGTGTACTGGCCTGGGTCGAAACCGGCCGGGCTGCCTTCGGAGCAGAACACCAGGTTAGTCGCAGCGGATGCGAAAGGTGCGGAGGCTAACAAGCCTGCGCCGACTAAAAACGGAATGACCGCGTGTTTAAGCATGTTGGCCTCATGATTTGTTGTCATTTTTTAGTTGTGAGGTACGACCTCGTGAGTCGTGCCTGCGGATACTTATGCAGGGGCCATACCCATTGCAAGATCCAGAACGACTGCTGGCCTCAAAGCGTGGCACGAACGTACCTTAATGTCGCATCTGTATAACTTCTGACGCATTTGACCGTTTGCGGGTGGTTTTTACGGTGCAAATGAAGCCCCAAAACGGTGCGCTGGTCACGTTGTGCGCGCCGCCTTGGGGCTTGGCGTTACTTATTTATACCCACGCCATAGAAGGGGGTTAGACCGAACGGGCTGATCCGGAAGTCAGTGACTTCCTTGCGCAGCGGCTGGAACACCGTGGAGTTGGCAATCGGTGTGATCGGCACCTGCTGTTTGAGGATCAGTTGCGCCTGTTGATACAGTTTTACCCGTTGATCTTTGTCGGTGGACAACTTGGCCTGTTGCACCAGTTTGTCGTAGGCCGGATCGCACCATTTGGCGTAGTTGCTGCCTTTTACCGCCGCGCAGCTGTAGAGCACGCCCAGCCAGTTGTCCGGGTCACCGTTGTCACCTGTCCAGCCATAGATCATGGCGTCGTGTTCGCCATTTTTTGCGCGTTTGATGTACTCGCCCCATTCGTAGCTGACGATGTTGGCCTTGATGCCGATTTTCTCCCAATCCTGCTGGATCATCTGCGCCGACATCCGCGCATTCGGGTTTGAGGCGCGTTGCACTGTCATCGCCCAAAGGTTGATGGTTGTACCCGGCGCAACCCCTGCTTCTTTCAGTAGCACCCGTGCTTTTGCCGGGTCGTAGGGAGCGTCCTTGATGTTCGGGTCATACGACCATTGCGCCGGCGGCAAGGCGTTTTGGGCCAGCTGGCCGGCGCTTTGGTAGACGGCTTTGATGATTGCCGGTTTGTCGATGGCCATGTCCAGCGCCTGTCGCACCTTGAGCTGGTCGAGTGGCGCGTGGGTGGTGTTGTAGGCGAGGAAACCGAGGTTGAAACCGGCCTGTTTGAGCACGCGCAGATTCGGGTCTTTTTCCATCACTTCGATATCGGCCGGGCGTGGGTAGCCGCTGACCTGGCATTCGCCGGCCTTGAGTTTTTGCAGGCGCACGGCGGCGTCCGGGGTGATCGAGAAAATCAGGTTGTCGATCTTCACGTCTTCGGGTTTCCAGTAGGCCGTGTTGGCGGCGTAGCGGATTTGCGAGTCCTTTTGGTAGCGCTTGAACACGAACGGGCCGGTGCCGATCGGTTTCTGGTTGAGGTCGGCGGCTTTGCCTTCCTTCAACAGTTGCGCGGCGTATTCGGCAGATTGCACCGAGGCGAAGCTCATGGCGAGGTTTTGCACGAAGGCGGCGTCGACGTTGTTGAGGTTGAAGCGCACGGTTTGCTCGTCGATTTTTTCTACCGATTTGATTGTGGTGTTGAGGCCCATGTCGGTGAAGTACGGGGACTCGGCGGGGTAGGCCTTGCGGAAGGCATTATCCGGGTCGAGCAGGCGCTGGAAGGTGAAGAGGACGTCGTCGGCGTTGAAGTCGCGGGTGGGTTTGAAGTAGTCGGTGGTGTGGAATTTTACGTTTTGGCGCAGGTGGAAGGTGTATTGCAGGCCGTCGCTGGAGACGTCCCATTTTGTCGCCAGGCCGGGTTCGATGTCGGTGCCGCCGCGTTTGAATTGGGTGAGGCGGTTGAAGACGGTTTCGGCGGAGGCGTCGAAGTCGGTGCCGCTGGTGTATTGGCTGGGGTCGAAGCCGGCGGGGCTGGCTTCGGAGCAGTAGACCAGGGTTGTGGCGGCGTTGGCGATTGGGGCTATGGCGGTTAGTGCGAGGGAGATCAAGAGCGGTTTTAGGGTGGATCTTGGCATGGGGTCCCCGGGGAATCGGCGGTGGTAATCGTGGAAGAGTAGCTGGGGCGGGGGTGTTGGCGGAAATATCGTTTTTCCTGTTGAAGTGTCTATCTCGGTATATCTAGCGCTTGTGTGTATATCCGTTGCTGCGGTAACGGCGGCTTAGGGTTTCGCCCTTACGGCGACTCACTTTTTTTCAAACGCCAAAAAAAGTAAGCAAAAAACGCTTGCTCCTACGTGCGGCCCGCTCGCTGGGGCTCGGGGTCCCTTCGCTGCGGGAACGATCCGGGCGCAGCGTCTCCGGTTTGCTTCGCTGCACCTACTCCCGCTGTGTTTGGCTTCGCCAAACGGTCGCTGCGCTCCCACGCCCGGATCAATCCCTCCGCTCAGCCTTCCGACGTCGCCCGTGGATCAAGATCAAAAGCAGGCGAGCTGACACTCGGCCTAGTGAGTGGTGAAGAGCGGGTGTTCGGCTTTGGTTTTTTGGTGGATTCGCCCCTCACCCCAGCCCTCTCCCGGAGTGAGAGGGGGCCGATTTGTGTGTTTTTCAAAGCCTCAGTTCGACGCGGTATCGCACGTCGGCGTAGTTCACCCAAACAACTCGGTCAGTCCCCTCTCCCTCCGGGAGAGGGCTAGGGTGAGGGGCTTTTGATCTGTTTCAGAATCTGAGTTCAACACGGCAATCGCACGTCGGCGTAACTCTCCCAAACAACACGGTCAGTCCCCTCTCCCTCTGGGAGTGTATGTACCGGAGACATGGTGGACACATGTTCGGAGACATGGTGGACGGTTTTAGATCTTCTTACCTGCCGTAACGATCTGCAAGTTCAAGTCGATTCGGGCGATACGATGTCTACTCCAGTAGAC
>Ga0209070_100606_pt1 | contig 15631 bp, 14 predicted proteins | sample SynthPrep_5_END__FD_187205 | JGI IMG/M metagenome (GOLD analysis project Ga0209070, IMG submission 187205) | Synthetic microbial communities from Ohio, USA - SynthPrep_5_END_DS10_MetaG (SPAdes) (version 2) | ecosystem: Engineered > Bioreactor > Aerobic > Activated sludge | place: USA: Ohio... | reverse complement strand
GCTCGACGCCGAGGGCGTCGAGCAGCATCGGCAGGAATTGGCGGGCTTCTTCATGCAGGTAGCCGATGTCTCTTGGTCGGGGCAGGGCAGAAGAGGCTCCACAGCCGCGCCGAGAATAGGCTAGCGCTGGATGACCGGTTACCATCGCCACCTTTGTCGGAAAGGCGTTCCAGTCGGCCACGCACCCAAAACCATGATGCAGGAAAACGATCGGCGCCGTTGAGAGCCGATCGTCTTCTCGTGGTGCCGGCGGGAACCAGGCATATTCGATCAGGGCGCCGCCGACTTCGATCTTCTGCATGCCGGGTTCCCTTCTGGTCCGCTCAATCAGTGCTGGAGCGCCTCAGCGAAACTTTGGTGGGCGCTTTTCGAGGAAGGCCTTCACACCCTCCTTGGACTCCTCGGTCTGGTAAAACAGGCTCAGCGCCTGCATGCCGATACCGGAGATGCCGCGGATCGATTCCGAGTCGAGATTAAACGACTTCTTCGCGATCGCAATCGCCGTAGGACTGAGCGCCGCGATTTCTGCGCACCAGCGATCCACTTCCGCATCCAGCTCCTCCGGCGCCACCACCGCGTTGATCAGCCCCATCTGCAGGGCCTGCTCAGCCGGATAGCGCCGGCACAGCATCCAGATTTCTCGGGCTTTCTTTTCACCGACCACGCGAGCCAGCAAGGCTGTTCCGAAGCCTGGATCGACTGATCCTACCTTCGGTCCAACCTGCCCGAACACGGCCGTCGATGAAGCGATCGCTAGGTCGCAACATGTCACGAGGACGTTACCTCCGCCGATGGCGAAACCATTCACGCGCGCGATAACTGGCTTCGGTGCATCCCGGATGACGGACTGAAGTTCCTCCACCGGCAGACCGATCGTGCCACGCCCGTCATAGGCGCCGTCATGCGCAGACTGGTCCCCCCCGGTGCAGAACGCTTTTGGACCGGCCCCCGTCAGTACGATCGCGGCGATCGTCTTGTCCCAGCTTGCCCTGTTGATCGCATGAATCAACTCCTCGCAAGTCTGGCCACGAAAAGCGTTATACTTTTCCGGTCGGTTGATGGTGATCCAGGCCGCGGCTTCCCGGACGTCATAAATGATATCTTGATAGTCCATATTTTCGCTCCTTACCCGTGCATCGTCAGGCCGCCGGACACGCTGATGACCTGGCCGGTGATGAAATCCGCGTCGCTGCTCGCGAAGAATGCGACCATGCCGGGAATATCGTCTGGCTGGCCAAGACGCTTGAGCGGGATAGCCTTCTGAAGCTTGTCGTAGATCTTCTGGCCGTATTCGCCTTCGCCGACGAACGAACGCAGCAGGGCCGTATCGGTAGGGCCGGGGCATACCACGTTGACCCGGACATTGTCGCGGGCGTATTCGCGTGCGACCGTCTTGGAAAAGGCAATGAGACCGCCTTTGCAGGCTGAATAAACGGACTCGCCGGAGGAACCTACGCGGCCGGCGTCCGACGCGATGTTGATTACCTTGCCGCCACCAGCTGCAATCAGATGCGGAAGCACCGCCCTGTGCAGATTGAGCGGACCACGCAGGTTGATCGAAATGATCTTGTCCCATAGTTCGGGTTCGGTATCGAGGAAGGGTTTGGCGATGTCCCATCCGGCATTGTTGACGAGGACGTCGATCTTGCCGAAATGCGCGACGGCCTCGGCAACGGCCGAGACGACTTCCCCGAAGCTTGTGATGTCAAATGCCAGCGGCAGGACATCGCCACCGCGGCTGTTAAGTTCACCGGCAAACTCGCTAAGGGACGCATTGTTGACGTCCGCCGCAATGAGCTTGACACCCTCATCGACGAATCGATTGCAGATCGCCCGGCCGATGCCGCCTGCAGCGCCGGTCACGAGCGCAACGCGCTCTTGCAAACCTCTCATTTTTCTAATCCATTCTATGAGCGTGAGGCGCTCTGTTCGCTTTGTTGAATAAGTTGGCGCAGCCTGAATTTCTGCACTTTCCCGGTGGCCGTCCTTTCGATCGGCCCGAAGATCACGTGGTCCGGCACCTTGTACTTGGCGAGACGCGCGCGACAAAAATCGAGCAACTCCTTCTCCGTGATCTGGTTCGAGGAGCCCGGTTTCAGCTCCACAAAGGCGCAGGGACGTTCGCCCCAGCGGTCGCTACGCATAGCGACGACGGCAGCATAAGACACGGCCGGATGCTTGAAGAGGACATCCTCGATCTCAATCGATGAGATGTTCTCGCCGCCGGAGATGATGATGTCTTTCGTGCGGTCCTTGATTTCGACGTACCCGTCCTCATGAACCACGGCGAGGTCGCCTGTGTGATACCAGCCGCCCCTGAAAACCTCTTCCGTTGCCTCCGGGTTCTTCAGGTAACCTTTCATTCCGATACTGCCACGAAAGAGGATTTCGCCGATCGCGGAGCCATTGTGTGGAACGGGTTCCAATGTGACCGGATCGGCAACCACCAGTGCGTCAGTAACAGCGGACCGCACACCTTGACGGGCCATTTTCTTCGATCGATCGTCAGGCCCGAGATCGTCCCATTCACGGTGCCAGTCGCAAAGCGTCGTCACACTATGCAGCTCCGTCGACCCGTAGACATGTCGGACGACAAAGCCGAGCGTCTCGGTTTCCTTCAACACAGCCGCAGGGGGAGCAGCACCCGCTGTCATGACGGCAACTGGCCGCTCCAACTTCCGGCCGGCAGCCTTTCCACTCTCGATCAGCATACCAAGCACGGTCGGCGCTCCGCATAGGTGCGTTACACCATGCGTCTGTATCGCCTCGAAAATTTCCTCGGGAATGACCTTGCGCAGGCATACATGGGTTCCGCCGACAGCAGCGATCGCCCAGGAGAAGCACCAGCCGTTGCAATGGAACATCGGCAGAGTCCAGAGATAGACAGAGTCGGCATCCATCTTGTGATGAAGAAGCTGTCCAAGCGAGATGAGATAGGCGCCACGGTGATGATAGAGCACACCTTTCGGATTTCCCGTGGTGCCTGACGTGTAGTTGAGGGCAATTGCCTCGAATTCATCCTCGGGCCAATAGGTCGGTTCGTCCGCGTGCCCGCGCTCGAGGAATTCTTCGTAGGTGTAGTAGCCGATCCGCTTGCCGCCCTCCGCGAGCGAATCCTCGATGTCGACGACAACGGGTTTACTTTTCATGAGGGCAAGCGCCTCTTCTGCGATACCGCTGAACTGCTTGTCGACCAGGAACACCTTGGCTTCGCAGTGTTCGAGGATGAAGGCGATGGCCGCCGCGTCCAGACGGATGTTCAGCGTGTTGAGAAGGCCGCCCGACATAGGCACGCCGAAATGTGCCTCCAGCATCGCCGGCGTATTTGGGGAGAGGATCGCAACTGCGTCACCCTTGCGGATTCCGGTCCGCATCAGCGCGGACGCGAGCTGCTTGCAGCGTTTGGCGTATTCCCTCCACGTGTAATGTTCCTCCCCGTGGACGATCGCCACCCGATCCGGAAACACATCGGCGGCGCGCAACAGGAAGTTCAGCGGTGTCAAAGGGCGGTAGTTGGCGGGCCTTCGCTGCAGAAAAGCTTCATCCAGATTCAATGTCACGTTCTTCCTCCTAAAAACAACACATATTGCTTGTCGGGCTCGCCTTCAGAGCCGGCATCTAACCGTTGCAAGCCTTCCTTCGGTCAGTCACTCAGACTCGATTTCCCACAAGAGTTCCCTCGAACATCGCGCGTTTCGCATCGAGTTCACCGGCGCGTTTCGCACCGCCAATGACATGCACCGACTGCCCACGAGCCTCCAGTTCGTCTGCCAGACCACGGACCGATTCCTGCCCCGCACACACGACTATGGTGTCGGCCGGGATGATCTTGACCTCGTCCTGAACCTGGATGTGCAATCCCTCGGCATCGATCTTCAGATATCTGGCCTCGCCGATCTGACGAACTCCAAGGTCTTTCAATTCCTTCCTGAGTATCCAGCCGGTGCTCTTGCCGAGTGTGCGCCCGAAGTGACCGGGAGAGCGTTTGACCATGGTAACCGTGCGCTGAGCCGGATGCGGATGGGGACTGCCCTTCACGCCCCAGCGATCCTCGAAATCGGCAACAGATTGCGGTTCGTGGCCGTCGCCAAGCGCAACGAAGAGCGCCACGTCATGGCCGATACCGCCAGCACCAATGACGACGACACGCTGTCCGGTCTTGACCGAACCGTCGAGAATGCTGGTATATCCGACAACCCGGGGATCGTCGGCACCCGGAATGTCCAGCATACGGGGTGCGACGCCGGTCGAGACGATCACGTCGTCGAAATTCTCACGGCAAAGCGCTTCGCTGCTGATGCGCTGGCCAGTGTGGACATGGACACCGGCTTCAGCGAGCTGCCTCTTGAAGCTCTCGATCGCCCGACCGTAGTCTTCCTTGCCCGGCACGCGCGCAGCCAGCGTGAACTGTCCACCGATTTCCGGTCCAGCCTCGTAGAGCGTAACGTCGTGGCCACGGTTGCCGGCCTCCAGCGCCGCAGAAATGCCAGCCACACCGCCCCCAACGACCGCGATCCTTTTGGATCGCTCTGCCGGCAGATCGGAAAACTCACCCTCGCGCGCAGCTCTTGGATTGACCAGGCAACTGATGACCTGATCGGTGAAATAGTGATCGAGACAGGCCTGGTTGCAGGCGATGCAGATATTGATCAGATCCGGCCGCCCGCTTTCCACCTTCTTGACAAAGGCAGGGTCCGCCAGGAACGGACGGGCCATCGAAATGAGGTCCGCAGAACCATCGTCCACGAGCCGTTCCGCATCCTCTGGAAGATTGATCCGATTGCTCGCGGTAACGGGAATACTGACGGCGGCCTTGATGCGGCGAGTTGCCTCGGCGAAGGCGGCGTGCGGGACTGTGCCCGCGATCGTCGGCACCGTCGATTCATGCCACCCGACACCCGTCGACAGACAGTCGGCGCCGGCTTTTTCGACCTGCTGCGCGAGCCAGACCGTTTCCTCGTCGTTCAGCCCACCTTCGATCAGTTCAAGTGCAGAGATGCGATACGAAAGGATCGGTCCGGTGCCTATCGCAGCACGAACAGCCCGAATTACGGAAAGCGGAAATCGGGCGCGGTTTTCAAGTGAACCGCCCCACGAATCCTCCCGTTTGTTGGTGCGGACGGCCAGAAACTGGCTGATCAGATAGCCTTCCGAGCCCATCACCTCGACGCCGTCGTAACCAGCCCCGGAGGCAAGCTGGGCTGTATTGGCGTAGGCAGCGATCGTTTCCTCGATCTCAAAAGGTGACAACTCGCGGGGAGCGTCGCGATTGATGGGGGACTTGATCGCTGAAGGTGCGACAATCGCCGGATGATATCCATAGCGTCCAGCGTGCAGAATTTGCAGCAGAATGCGGCCGCCGGCAGCGTGGACCGCGTTTGTAATCTTTCGGTGATCCTCAACCTGATCGGAAAACTCGAAGGTCCCCGGCTCGTCCTTCATGCGCCCGGCGAATGAAGGCGCAAATCCGCCGGTGACGATCAACCCGACACCTCCTTTTGCGCGCTCGGCGTAGAACCGGCCAAGCTCCTCAAATCGCTCCGGATGGCATTCGAGACCTGTGTGCATCGATCCCATTACGACGCGATTACCCAATGTCACGTTGCCCACGCGGATAGGCTTAAGCAGAGGGGAATATTCGTCCCTCATCGAAACTGCTCCTCCCAACACCAACGCCTCCCTCCTGCCGGGAGACCATCGTGCCATAAGACCTAGATCGGGACGAAAACTATGTCAATATCGTTGCACATATAACGGCAGATCTCACTGGCCACCGATACCGAAGGACGTTTAGTGTGCTCTAAAATAGCCTTATCAGCAGTGCATTCTCTGCTTTTCTACTTGTGCGGTGCACAATGGAAATTGTGTGCGATCGAAAAAATAGATCAACATATTGACATTGATTAGGCCGTTTCGCTACCTTGTTCACGGCGGTCCCCGTGGCCGTTTTCTTTGGGAGGAGATGGAAATGAAATTGAAAGGTCTGTTGCTTGCCTGTGCGCTCGTGTCGCTTCACGACCCGGCCTGGGCTGAAACCGCTGTCAAGCTTGGGGTCTTGACAGATCTCAGCGGCCCATACGCGGATTTGTCTGGGAAGGGCTCGGTCATTGCAACGCAGATGGCTGCGGAGGAGTTTCAGAAGTCGCATCCTGATTTCAAAATTGAAGTGATCTCGGCGGACCATCAGAACAAGCCCGACGTCGGGTCAGCCGTCGTTCGCAAATGGTTCGACCAGGACGGCGTCGATGCCGTCGTCGACATCGCGAGTTCTGCAGTTGCGCTGGCGGTCAGCAAATTGGCTGCGGACAGCGACAAGGTCTTTCTCGCATCCGGCCCGGCAAGCTCGGACATCACCAACAAGTCTTGCTCGGCCAACACCGTTCAGTGGACCTACGACACCTATGCCCTGAGCAAGGGCACGGGCGACGCTCTCGCGCGCTCGGGCGGCGACAAGTGGTTCTTCGTGACAGCCGACTACGCTTTCGGTCACGCAATGGAGCGCGACACCTCACGCTTCGTCGAGGCCGCGGGCGGCAAGGTGTTGGGAAGCGTCCGGCACCCGATCAACACCCCGGACTTCTCATCGTACTTGCTGCAAGCACAGTCGTCCGGGGCCAACGTTGTGGGGTTGGCCAATGCCGGCGCGGATACGATCAATGCTGTGAAGCAAGCCGCCGAGTTCGGATTGACTGCCAGCGGGATCAAGCTTGCCGGTCTTCTGGTATTCATCACCGATGTTCACAGTCTCGGCATCCAAACGGCGCAGGGCCTCGTCGTCACCGAGGCCTTCTACTGGGATCTGAACGACGGCACCCGCGCGTTTTCAACAAGATTTGCGGAGCGGGCTGGCGGGAAGATGCCCAGCCAGGTCCATGCCGGCGCCTACTCAGCCACACTTCACTATCTGAAGGCGCTGGCAGCCGTAGGATCGAAGACCGACGGCAGAGCTGTGGTGGCGAAAATGGAAGAGCTGCCGACCGAGGATGAAGCTTTCGGCAAGGGCACTGTCCGAAAGGATGGGCGCAAGCTGCACGACATGTATCTGTTCGAGGTCAAGAAGCCCGAGGATTCGAAGACCCCCTGGGACCTCTACAATAAGCTCGCCACCATTCCGGCCGATCAGGCCTTCCGGCCTGTTTCCGAGAGTGAGTGCGCGCTCCTTCGCTAAGAGCCCGCGTCTGAAACACTGCCTGCGCGGGATGCGCGGGCAGTAAGCCCGCATCCGAAATTGAGATGGATCTCTACGTTATGAAGTTGTTTGCGCATTTTGAGCAGTCGCGTTCATGGTCCGACGAAGAAGCCATGATTATCGAGCAGGTGTCCCGGCTAGCGGCGGAGGTGATCGCACCGAATGCTGACAGGTTCGACGAGCGCAAGGAATTTCCGTGGGAAAATTTCGGCCTCTTCAAGGATATTGGGCTGAACGGTATTTTTGTACCCGAAGAATATGGTGGTTCACCGGTCAGCTACCGCTGCTTCCTTGAAATTGTCCGCCTCATCTCCGAGGCTTGCGCATCGACCGGCATCATCTTCGGAACCACCGGCGCGGTGGTCAAACCCATTCTCCAGTTCGGGACAGAAGAGCAGAAGCAGCGCTTGTTGCCGGTCATTGCCGGAGGCGGGCTCGGCGCCATGGCGATTACCGAGCCGCATGCGGGCTCCGACGGTTCGAACATCCGCACCAGATTCCAGCCGGATGGCGACGAGATCGTCATTAATGGGGGTAAAATCTTCATCACGACCGGCGACGTCGCCGATGTGCTCCTTCTGTTCGGGAAGTGGAGCGAACTGGAGGATTCCTCCAAGGGGGTCTCTGCCGTCATCGTGGAAAAAGGCACGCCCGGCTTCGACATCGTGCGCCTCGAATCTAAAATGGGCACGAACGCCTCGTCCACGGCCGAGCTAGCCTTCAACGATTGCCGCATCCCGCGCGCCAACCTTCTTGGCAATCCCGGTGACGGCATGAAGATCATGCTAAACGTCCTCAACAAGTCCCGTCCGAGCGTCGGCGCTCAGGCGTTAGGCATCGCCTCTGCTGCATTCAATGATGCGGTCGCCTACGCGAACGAGCGCCAGCAGGGCGGTAAAAAGATCATCGGACACCAGGCGATCGCCTTCATGCTTGCCGATCTCGCCATCGAGCTCCTCGCAACGCGGGTTCTGCTGGATCATGTCGGCCGCCTTGTCGACGAAGGCGTCGAAGACATCAGCGTCGAAGCCTCGACCATAAAGGTGAAGGCGTCGGACCTGGCCATGCGGATGACGACGGACGCCGTTCAGGTCTTCGGGGGGCACGGCTACGTTCGAGGCAACCGCGTCGAACGGCTGATGCGCGAAGCCAAAGTTACCCAGATCTGGGAAGGTACCAACCAGATTCAGAGACAAGTCATCAGTCGTGATCTGGTCGCGCGCTAGGTGGAATTTCAAATGGAAGGAGGGCTTTCGATGGCCCTAACACAGATACATTCAACGTGCTCCTGGAGACGGTCAGCCGCTTTGTCACCGAGCTCGTTCAGGCGATGCTGGCCGACAGTGAGGCCGACACCTATGCGGCGCGTTGTATGATCCTTGACGCGGCCGCCCGTCGCGACCTTGGGGAAAACACCACCAAGGTTGCGGCTTGCGCGAAAATGTTCGCGTCCGAAATGGTCGGTCGTGTTGCCGATCGAGCCGTACAGATTTTCGGCGGCGCGGGCTACATGGCGGAATATCCCGTGGAACGTTTTTATCGCGACGTACGGCTTTTCCGCATCTTTGAAGGCACCACCCAGATCCAGCAACTCGTCATCGCGCGCGAACTGCTCAAGGCTGCGGACTGAAGAAGGACATAGTGAGGATCCCATGGCCGTCGAACTGACACAACAGGAAGAGTTTGCGGTTCTCACACTCAACCGCCCGGACGTGCTGAACGCGCTAAACGCCCAGACGATCGGCGAGATATCGGATGCGATCGACGCGGTCGAGCGGATGGATGTGCGTGCGCTCATCATTACGGGAGCGGGTGAAAAGGCCTTCTGCGCGGGCGCTGACGTCAAGGAGATGGTCGGGATCGATCTCATCTCGAAGAAGCGCAAGGCCGAGCGCGGCCAGTCGACTTTTGCCAAGCTCGACCAACTACGTGTTCCCTCGGTTGCGCTGATCAACGGCTATGCCTTCGGCGGTGGCTTCGAACTCGCGCTCGCCTCCACCTTCCGGCTGGCGACGCCGCGCGCAGCCGTTGCACTTCCGGAAATCAAGCTCGGCCTGATGCCCGGCTACGGCGGCACACAGCGTCTACCGCGCATCGTCGGCGAGGCGAGAGCATTGGAGATGATCATGACCGGGCGAACCGTTCGCGCGGAAGAGGCGCAGGCCATCGGTCTCGTCCATCGTCTCGTCAGCGAGGACAACCGCCTGGCGGAAGCCTTTGCCTTCGCCCGTGAGTTTTCCAAATTCAGCCTGGTTGCCCTCGGTTATGCGCGGGAGGCCGTCCAGCGTGCTCTGTCGACCACATTGCAAGACGGATTGAAGATCGAAGCCGAGATCTCAACCCTCGCCTTCCAGTCAAAGGACGCGCAGGAAGGCATCACCGCCTTCATCGAAAAACGGACACCAAACTTCGGCGGTTCGTGAAGGCTGATCGTGAATGAGGGTTACCGCATGCCTCCTTTGACAGATTTTCTCATTATTGATTTCTCGACGCTCCTTCCCGGGCCGCTCGCGAGCCCGAGGCGGGCTGAGGTGGGCGCGCATGTGATCAAGATCGAACGTCCGGACGACGGCGACGCGATGCGCACGTACGAGCCCATTGTCGACGGCGAAAGCCTGCTGTTCGCCATGCTCAACCGCGGCAAGCAGTCAATGGCGGTCGATTTGAAATCGCCTGCCGACATGGAGGTACTCTGGCCGCTGATTGAAAAGGCGGACGCACTGATTGAGGAGTTCCGGCCGGGGGGCATGGACCGCCTTGGCCTCGGATACGATGTGTTGGCAAAGCGCAACCCGCGGCTGATCTATTGCTCGATCACCGGCTGGGACCAGACTGGTCCAAAGGCAGGTAAGGGCAACCGTGATCTGAACTTCGTCGCCGAGGCGGGACTGTTGGGTCTTTCCGCCGGCAATGATGGCGTGCCGGCTCTACCGGTGTTCCTCGCGGGAGACATTGCAGGTGGCGCGCCGCCGGTGGTGATCAACATCTTGCTCGCGCTTCGTCAGCGCGACGGCACAGGCCGTGGCATGTATATCGATGGCGCGATGACGAACAGGGGATCGCGACGATCATCGAGCGGGTCTAACAACATCAACTCTCGGGGGAGCACCATGGAGAGAAACGAAGCCGGCGTAAAGCCGGGAGGAGTAGACGATCATATTCTGCAAACACGCGGACTGACGATGGAGTTTCACGGCTTCGTCGCCGTGCGCAACGTCGATCTGAACGTGAGGCGCCACACTATACATGCGCTTATAGGGCCGAACGGGGCGGGCAAGACAACCTGTTTCAATCTCTTGACGAAGTTCCTCACCCCGACGGGTGGTTCGATCGTTTTCAATGGTCGGGACGTCACAAGAACCGGACCCGCAGCGATGGCCCGGCTCGGAATGGTCAGGTCCTTCCAAATCTCCTCGATCTTCCCCCATCTGACGGTGATTGAGAACGTTCGCATGGCGCTTCAAGGCAAGCTCGGCACCTCGTTCCACTTCTGGAAGCCGAAGCGTTCGCTTTACCCGCTTCACGTTAGGGCGGACGAGCTCATCGAATGGGTCGGCCTCGAGACCTATCGAGATACGCTTGCCGGCGACCTCTCCTATGGGCGCAAACGTGTTCTCGAACTCGCGACTACGCTCGCACTCGATCCGGAGTTGCTGCTTCTCGACGAACCGATGGCGGGGCTCGGCCACGAGGACATCGGTCGTGTCGCCGAATTGGTGCGGCGTGTATCCGAAGGCCGCACCGTGCTGATGGTCGAGCACAATCTGGATGTGGTTTCCGACCTTTCCGACACCATCACCGTGCTGACGCGAGGCAGCATTCTCGCAGAGGGCGACTACGCCTCTGTTTCCCAAAACCCGGCGGTCCGGGAAGCTTATATCGGAGGCGTCCATGCTTGACACCCATTGCGAAAAACGCCTGCGTATCGAGGGACTGAACGCTTTCTACGGAGACAGCCATGTACTGCATGGCATCGATCTGCATGTCGAGCGCGGTGAACTCGTTACGCTTCTCGGACGCAACGGCGCCGGAAAGACCACCACATTGCGCGCCATCATGGGCCTCGTCGAGCGGCGCGGTGACATCCGCTTCGACGGCGCTGATCTGTCCCGGCTTCCTCCGCATAAGATTGCCCGCTTCGGTATCGGCTACGTGCCGGAAGAACGCGGCATCTTTTCAAGCCTCGACGTCACGGAAAACCTTCTGCTTCCGCCCACGATCAAGCCGGGCGGCATGACCATCGAAGAGATCTACACGCTGTTTCCCAATCTTAAGGAGCGGGCGGGAAGCCAGGGCACGAAACTCTCTGGGGGCGAACAGCAGATGCTTGCGATGGCGCGTATCCTGCGGACTGGCGCCGATTTCCTGTTGTTGGACGAGGTCACGGAGGGTTTGGCGCCGGTCATCATCGAGCAGATCGGCATCGCGATCGGGCTTCTCAAGGAGCGGGGCTTCACGATCCTGCTGGTGGAGCAGAACTTCCCCTTTGCCGGTCGCATCGCCGACCGCCATTACGTAGTCGAGAACGGACGCGTGGTCGACATGGTGGCGAAGGACGACCTCAATGATCCGGGTGTGGCAGAACGCCTGCACTCGTTTCTCGGCGTTTAGGAGGCGAGCATGACGACTATCCTTGGCATTCCCATGCAGGCGCTGCTCGGCCAGATCCTGATCGGGCTCATCAACGGCGCCTTCTATGCACTCCTAAGTCTCGGTCTTGCGATCATCTTCGGCCTGCTCAATATCATCAACTTCGCGCATGGCGCGCTCTACATGCTCGGCGCCTTCGCCGCGTGGCTCCTGCTCAACTATCTCGGCGTCAACTATTGGGGTGCGCTAATCCTTTCTCCGTTTATCGTGGGCGTGCTCGCGGTCGCCATGGAGCGCTATATGCTCCGCCGCATTTACAAGCTGGACCATATCTATGGCCTTCTTCTTACCTTCGGCACCGCTCTTCTGATCGAAGGCGTTTTCCGGAACCAGTTTGGCGTGTCGGGGCTTGCCTACCCGATCCCCGCGCAGCTTCAGGGCGTTCAGAACCTTGGCTTCATCTTTCTCCCGAACTATCGGGCCTGGGTGCTGGTCGCCTCTCTCTTCATATGTTTCGCGACCTGGTTCCTGATCGAAAAAACGCGATTAGGCTCCTATCTGCGCGCCGCGACGGAGAACCCGAAGCTCGTGCAAGCTTTCGGCATCAACGTGCCGTTGATGATCACACTCACCTATGCGTTTGGGGTTGCACTGGCGGCGCTTGCCGGCGTAATGGCTGCCCCCATCTATCAGGTAAGCCCTGTCATGGGCTCCAACATCATCATTGTCGTATTCGCCGTCGTCGTCATTGGCGGCATGGGCTCGATTCTCGGTGCCATCGTCTCAGGCTTTGGTCTCGGACTCATCGAGGGATTAACGAAGGTCTTTTACCCTGAAGCGTCCAGCACCGTCATCTTTGTCGTCATGGCCATCGTGCTGCTCGTGAAACCCACTGGTCTGTTCGGGAGGGCCGTATGAACACCACCAAGACGTGTCCCTTGTCACGGCACAATGGCCGCCTTTCTCGCCGGATCGCGATTTTCATCCTCGCGGCGGCCGTGCTTGCCATTGCGCCTTACGTCGTCTATCCGGTCTTCTTGATGAAAGCCTTGTGCTTTGCACTCTTCGCCTGTGCGTTCAATCTTCTGATCGGCTATGGCGGGCTCTTGTCCTTCGGACATGCTGCCTTCTTCGGCTCCGCAGCCTATCTCTGTGGTTACGCGGCGCGGGACCTGGGTCTTGCCCCGGAACTCAGTGTCCTCATCGGGACTGTGGGTGCCGGACTGCTGGGCTACGTGATCGGTGCGATCGCTATCCGTCGCCATGGCATCTACTTCGCCATGGTCACGCTGGCGCTGGCGCAGATGGTCTACTTCTTCGCGGTACAGGCTCCGCTCACCGGTGGGGAGAATGGCATGCAGGGAATTCCCCGCGGGTTTCTGTTTGGCATCATCGATCTCAACAACACGATGGCGATGTATGCCTTCGTTGTTGCGGTTTTCCTGATCGGCCTTGCTGTTCTGCACCGTGCGGTCGAATCACCGTTCGGCCAGACCCTGAAGGCCATTCGCGACAACGAGAACCGTGCGATCTCCCTGGGCTACGATTCTAATCGCTACAAGCATCTTGCCTTCGTGTTGTCAGCTGCGATCGCTGGCCTCGCAGGCGCGACCAAGGCACTGGTGTTCCAGCTCGCATCGCTGACGGACGTCCACTGGACGATGTCCGGTGAGGTGGTGCTGATGACGCTGATCGGCGGTCTCGGCACGACGCTGGGTCCCATAGTCGGAGCCATCATCATCGTCGCGATGCAGACCTATCTCGCCGAGAGCGGCTCGTGGGTCACGGCCATTCAGGGTGCGACGTTCATCGTCTGTGTCCTGATGTTCAGGGAGGGAATTGTCGGCGCCGTCTGGAAGCTGCGAGCGAACGAGCGTTTGCCGGAGCCTCGAGAATGACAATTTTCGATGGACTCGATGGCTTCGTGTGTTTTACGATATAAAAGAGGCTTGCGGTGATCTCTCCGGATATCTGCAACATCCGCCGTAGCGATCCGGCGGTCAACACCGACGGCTGGCTAGCCGCGTGTTGCACAGGATCAAAGCGATCAGGATCTCGAACTGACCGTTGGCAGCCCAGCGGCTTAGGTCGGATCGACATTCAGGATTGAACGAAGCCGCTTGCGCAGCATTTGGAGCGCGGCATTTGCTTGATGCGTTTCTGTTTTGAAGGATTGGGCGGTTTTAGCCAGCCCTCAAACAGGAGACGACGATGATGAAGATGAGCCCTCTACGCCGGCGGATGATCGAGGACCTGACGATCCGGAATCTCTCGCCGGCGACGCAACGATCGTATTTGCATGCGGTGACGAGGTTCTCGCGCTATTTCGGACGATCGCCTGACCGTCTTGGACTGGAAGATGTCCGCGTGTTTCAGGTTCATCTGGTGTTAGTTGGCCTGTCGTGGCCAGCCTTGAACCAGACGGTTTGTTGCCCTGCGGTTCTTCTTTGGCGTCGCGCTCTGTCGTGCCGAGACACCGGAACCCATCGCCTATGCCCGGACACCCGCCAAGCTGCCGACGATCCTGAACGGCGACGAGATCGTGCGGCTTCTGGAAGCAGTTCCGAGCCTGAGGACCCGCATTGTGCTGACAACAGCCTATGCGGCGGGGCGCGCCTCGGAAGCTGTGCATCTCAAGGTCCGCGACATTGATGGCGAACGCGGCATCATCCGCATCGAGCATGGCAAGGGCGGAAAGGATCGCGACGTCATGCTGTCAGCGCAGTTGCTGGCTATCCTGCGGGTCTATTGGCGGGACCCGTTCAGTCGGAAATTTCAGCGTGTCCCATCTGGCCAGTCGATTACATGCTCTTGGAGCCTATTTGAAAAATAAGCGATAATATTAACTTGTCTTCGGATTGAATGCTGAGTTTTCCGCCATGCGAGTTGAGCGAGAATACTCATGTTCCGGTTTTTTCACCGATGGGTCGGACACCGCCGGGCGATACGGCGCAGGTGGCAGGCTGATGCCAAGCTACTCGCTGGTCGAGATCCGGTCAGAGCTTACTATGAGGCGCAACGACGCGCTTTCCGCAGTCGCTCCGAAGGCGACTTCCATGAGTATTGGCTGGGCCAAGGTCGCCAGTGAAATCGCCCATATAGAACCGGGTGCCGAAATGGACATCGACATCCTAAAGATTTTGTCCGATGTCGCAAGGCCCGGTCGCCGCTGATCGATGAACCTATGAAACATATGCTCGGCAACAATTGCTGAGCTGGCTTCCCTGAACGATCTCTGCCGGATATCCGTCGCCGCCCAAGCAAACCAATCCCGCTCTTTATGGATGGCGTCCTGGACCATGCCCGGATCTCCGTCGATCAACCCACTATCGGGGTCAGCTGCCGCCGCTCCGCCTTCGTCTTCGCGGTGATCGCGACCTGTCCTGGTCCTTTCGAGGAGCCATCGAGCGGGATTGGCCCGCTCCGGACGGAGGTTTCTCACATGGCACGGAATTGGTGCAGGGATCAAATTTCAACGTTTTGCATCTATGCGGCCGGGATCGAAAATAGCTTGATTGATCCAGCATGCCGCACGACAACATAACGCCTGCCGCCGCCATCACATCGGAAAGATGAAGTTCAAAGTGACGAACTGGGGGCGCGATCGCGGATTGCTTGCGGAGCGGTGCTACCGGTGACGAAATAGCGGCCACCTGGTTCGCCTCGTCCTCTGCGGCCGCATCGGGCAATGACGAGCTCGAAGTTTCGCGCTGCATTTGGGTCGGCGCTGCGAATATGGGCGGTATCAATGCTGCCATCGCCGGGGAGCTGCATCTCAAGCTGGCTACGGTCATATGCTTGAGCTCTCGCCTTCCATGTTTCCCGGATAATCTGGTTGTCGAGCCGTTCACC
>Ga0209070_100605_pt1 | contig 15682 bp, 11 predicted proteins | sample SynthPrep_5_END__FD_187205 | JGI IMG/M metagenome (GOLD analysis project Ga0209070, IMG submission 187205) | Synthetic microbial communities from Ohio, USA - SynthPrep_5_END_DS10_MetaG (SPAdes) (version 2) | ecosystem: Engineered > Bioreactor > Aerobic > Activated sludge | place: USA: Ohio... | reverse complement strand
CTGATTTGCCCAATCGCGATGGACGAAGGTTTACGCTTCGCTATCCGTGAAGGCGGCCGTACAGTAGGTGCGGGTGTAGTATCAAAAATCATCGCTTAATTATTCTTAATTAAGTGTTGATGTAAAAGGAAGGCTCCGGTTCGGGGCCTTTTTTGTGGCCACAGCTTCTTAAGCTTGATAAGCAGTGCTTAAAAATACTGTAATAAGATAACGCAAGCTTGTTTTAGTCTGCTGAGACAGTATAATGAGCGGCTATTTAACGGCACAACACGTTAGTTGTTATATTTTAGCCGTTATATTTTTTGTAGGGGCATAGTTCCAATTGGTAGAACAGCGGTCTCCAAAACCGATGGTTGGGGGTTCGAATCCCTCTGCCCCTGCCACTATTTCCGGGCCCGGATCTGCCATCCGCGCCATTATGTATGTTTCACAATAACAGCATAAGTAAGCCAAATTAAGTGAGTGGAAGCATGAGTGCAGCGAGCGAAACCCCAAAAAATGGATTAGATCTGGTTAAATGGTTGTTAGTACTGGTGATCTTATCATTAGTTGTAGTTGGTAATTACATTTATGAATTATCTAGTCTGGAAAAAGCTATAGCGATAGTCGTGCTGGTAGCTGCTGCAGGTTTTGTTGCTGCTCAAACCACTAAAGGTAAGATCTTTCTGAATTTTGCCAAGGAATCTCGCACCGAAGTCCGTAAAGTGGTTTGGCCAACCCGCCAGGAAACCATGCAAACAACGATTATTGTTATTATTGCCACTATAATTATGGGGCTAATTTTGTGGGGCCTTGACGCGATTCTATTACGCGTTGTGTCCTTCTTTACCGGACTGGGGATTTAAGTTATGGCAGAAAAAATGCGTTGGTACGTTGTGCAGGCCTTTTCAGGTTTCGAACAGCGGGTAGCCACTTCACTACGTGAACATATCAAAATCCACGCCATGGAAGATAAGTTTGGCGAAGTGCTGGTACCAACTGAAGAAGTAGTAGAAATGCGCGCGGGTCAAAAACGCAAATCTGAGCGTAAATTCTTCCCAGGTTACGTGTTAGTGCAAATGGAAATGTGCGAAGAAGCATGGCACTTGGTAAAAAGCGTACCACGTGTATTAGGTTTTATTGGTGGTACTTCTGATCGTCCGGCACCTATTTCTGAAAAAGAAGCCATGACAATCCTTAACCGTCTGCAAGATAACGCTGACAAGCCGAAGCCGAAAACTCTGTTTGAAGCCGGTGAAGTGGTGCGGGTTACTGAAGGTCCATTCGCAGACTTTAACGGTGTAGTCGAAGAAGTTGACTACGAAAAGAGCCGTGTAAAAGTATCAGTACTGATTTTTGGCCGGGCTACGCCAGTAGAGCTTGAGTTTGGTCAGGTAGAAAAAGCGTAATTTACAGCTTGTAACGGGGCGCTGATTAAAATATAATCTGCGCCCTTTTTATCGTTTGGGAAGCCGTTTGAGTAAGTGTCCTCGCACTTACGAGGCTAAGACCCACTAACAGAGGTGAAACATGGCAAAGAAAGTCACTGCACTTATTAAACTGCAGGTAAAAGCCGGTATGGCTAACCCGTCGCCACCAGTTGGTCCGGCGTTAGGTCAGCACGGTGTTAACATCATGGAATTCTGTAAAGGCTTTAATGCTCGTACAGAAAGTCTTGAAAAAGGCATGCCAATTCCAGTTGTTATTACAGTATATAGCGATCGTTCTTTCACGTTCGAGACTCGCACTCCTCCAGCATCTTTCCTGTTACTGAAAGCTGCCGGTTTAAAGAGCGGTTCTGGTCGCCCTAATACCCAGAAAGTTGGTAAAATCTCAGCTGCTCAGGTTGAAGAGATCGTTAAGATCAAACAACCTGATTTAACAGCTGCAGATTATGCTGCTGCGGTGCGTACCATTGAAGGTACTGCTCGTTCAATGGGCTTAGTGGTGGAGGGCTAATCGATGGCTAAATTAACAAAACGCGCTAAGTTAATCCGCTCTAAAGTAGATTCAACCCGCGAATACGACATCAACGACGCTGTGGCGCTGTTAAAAGAATTGACTGCCGGCAAGTTCCTTGAGAGCGTTGACGTTGCAGTAAATCTGGGTATTGATGCCCGTAAATCTGATCAGAACGTGCGTGGTGCAACTGTACTACCACACGGTACTGGCCGTACTGTTCGTGTTGCCGTTTTCACCCAGGGCGCTAACGCTGAAGCAGCTAAAGCTGCCGGTGCGGACATCGTTGGTATGGAAGACTTAGCTGAACAAGTTAAGAAAGGCGTTATGGACTTTGACGTGGTTATTGCCTCTCCAGATGCAATGCGCGTTGTAGGTATGTTAGGTCAGATCTTAGGCCCACGTGGTTTAATGCCTAACCCTAAAACCGGTACTGTAACTCCTAACGTTGCTGAAGCTGTTAAGAATGCTAAATCAGGTCAGGTACGTTACCGTAACGACAAGAATGGTATCATCCATTCTACTATCGGCAAGATCGATTTCGATGCTGATAAACTGAAAGAAAACTTAGAAAGCTTATTGGTTGCATTGAAGCGTGCTAAGCCTTCAGTAGCCAAAGGTGTGTATATCAAGAAAGTCACTATTTCTTCTACACACGGTGCAGGCTTAACCCTGAACCAAGCTTCATTAAGCGCTACTGTTTAAGCGCTTTACAGCAGGGTGCGGTTAATTTATAATCTCGCCCTCGTTTTTAGGGTAGAAGCTAGGCTTTTTTAAAGCGCTGGCTTCCGTCCAAGACCGTAGGTGTCGCAATTTTCTTTGAAATGCGTGACTTAAAATAACCAACCTACGCAGACGGTGTAGGCCCCAGAAAGAATTAAATTCCTTCTGGTCTCACCGTAAATCGCGCGTCGGCATCCGCCGACGATGTGTAGGCAACCGAACATTACTGTTCGGATGAACCAGGAGTTAAGAGCCAATGGCTATTAAGCTTGAAGACAAAAAAGCAATTGTTGCTGAAGTCCAGGAAGCTGCCAAAGGTGCTTTATCTGCGGTAGTCGCAGACGCTCGTGGTGTCACTGTAGGCAAAATCACTGCTCTGCGTAAGCAGGCTCGTGAAGCTGGTGTATGGGTTAAAGTAGTCCGTAATACATTAGTTCGCCGCGCAGTAGAAGGCACCGATTTTGAGTGTCTGAAAGATGTATTTGTAGGCCCGACGTTAGTTGCGTTCTCTAAGGAGCACCCAGGTGCTGCAGCGCGGATCTTTAAAGATTTCGCCAAAGATAACAAAAACTTCGAGCTGAAAGGTGCAGCTTTCAACGGTACCACAGTGAACATCGACGTGTTAGCATCGTTACCAACTTACGACGAAGCTATCGCGCGCTTGATGAGCACCATGAAAGAGGCAGCAGCCGGCAAATTGGTACGTACCATTGCCGCGGTTCGCGACCAAAAACAAGAGCAAGCCGCGTAATTTTACGTTTGGTTTGAGTAGAGTTTAATTCGGGCTAAGGCCCACAATTTAGGAATCTGCGCAATGTCAGTGACTAAAGAGCAAATCTTAGACGCTATCGCAGCAATGTCTGTAATGGAAGTTGTTGAGTTAGTATCTGCAATGGAAGAAAAATTCGGTGTTTCAGCTGCTGCTGCAGTAGCTGTAGCTGCTGGTCCAGCTGCTGCTGTTGAAGAGCAAACTGAATTCAACGTAATCTTAGCCGCTGTTGGCGCGAACAAAGTATCTGTTATCAAAGCAGTGCGTGGCGCGACCGGTTTAGGTCTGAAAGAAGCGAAAGACTTGGTTGAATCAGCTCCAGCTGCAATCAAAGAAGGCGTTTCTAAAGCAGAAGCAGAAGCTCTCAAGAAAGAACTTGAAGAAGCTGGTGCATCTGTTGAAATCAAATAATCTGGTGCAAACCAGATTAGCTGCCTGAGTTTCAGGCCGGGCTGGTGATGAATTAATCACCGGCCTTTTTGCGCTGTGGGACAATGATTTCCCCACCCCTGCTGTTACCAGTCCTGGTAACATAAGCCACCTAACGGTGGTTGGGAAAAAAATCAGCAAGCTGAGGAACCCCATGACTTACTCTTATTCTGAGAAGAAACGTATCCGTAAGGACTTCGGCAAACGTCCGGAAGTATTGGATGTGCCATACCTGTTGTCGATTCAAATCGAATCTTTCAGCAAATTTATCGAGCCAGACCCGGAAGGTGGATACGGTTTAGAAGCCGCATTCCGCTCTGTATTTCCAATCAAAAGCTATTCAGGCAGCGCGGAATTGCAGTACGTCAGCTACCGCATTGGGGAACCTGTTTTTGATGTGAAGGAATGTCAGATCCGTGGTGTAACTTATTCAGCGCCACTGCGCGTTAAGTTACGTATGGTGTTGTTTGACAAAGAAGCGCCAGGCACCATCAAAGACATCCGCGAGCAAGAAGTCTACATGGGTGAAATCCCGTTGATGACCGAAAACGGTACCTTTGTAATCAATGGTACTGAGCGTGTTATCGTTTCTCAGCTACACCGTAGTCCTGGTGTGTTTTTTGACCACGACCGTGGTAAGACGCATTCATCAGGCAAAGTACTTTATAATGCCCGCGTTATTCCCTACCGCGGTTCTTGGTTAGACTTTGAATTTGATGCAAAAGATAACCTGTTTGTACGTATTGACCGTCGTCGTAAATTACCAGCGACTATTCTGTTACGTGCATTAGAGTTCAGTACAGAGCAAATTCTTTCCATCTTCTTTGAGAATACCCGTTTTGATATTAAAGACGGCAAGATCATGATGGAAGTAGTGGCAAGCCGTCTGCGCGGTGAAACTGCAGCATTTGATATTAAAGATAACGATGGCGAAGTGATCGTAGAACAAGGCCGTCGTATTACTGCCCGTCACGTGCGTCAACTGGAAAAAACCGGTATGACCATGATGGAAGTACCACATGAATATGTGGTAGGTCGTGTACTGGCGAAAAATTATGCTGACCGTTCAACCGGAGAGATTATTGCCGAGGCGAACGCAGAGCTCACATTAGAGCTGTTAGCAAAACTAGCAAAAGCCGGTTACGACAGTTTTGAAACACTGTATATCAACGATTTGGATCAGGGTTCTTATGTCTCTGAAACCATTCGTATCGACCCCAGCAGCAACCGGATGGAAGCACTGGTAGAAATCTACCGCATGATGCGCCCGGGTGAACCACCAACGCGTGAAGCCGCTGAAACCCTGTTTGAAAATCTGTTCTTCTCTGAAGATCGTTACGACCTGTCTACCGTAGGCCGCATGAAATTTAACCGTCGTGTTAATTTCGAAGAAGGCGTTGGTGTCGGCGTACTGAGCAAAGAAGATATTCTGGCGGTCATGAAAGTCCTGATCGATATCCGCAACGGTAAAGGCGAAGTGGACGATATTGACCACTTAGGTAACCGTCGTATTCGTTCCGTAGGTGAAATGGCTGAAAACCAATTCCGTGTTGGTTTAGTGCGGGTAGAACGCGCTGTTAAAGAGCGTCTGTCACTAGGCGATCTGGATGCTGTTATGCCACAGGATCTGATTAACGCTAAACCTATTTCTGCCGCGGTGAAAGAGTTCTTCGGTTCTAGCCAGCTGTCACAGTTTATGGACCAGAACAACCCGTTGTCAGAAGTGACGCACAAACGTCGTATTTCTGCCTTAGGCCCTGGCGGTTTAACGCGTGAGCGTGCGGGCTTCGAAGTGCGAGACGTACATCCGACCCACTATGGTCGGGTCTGTCCAATAGAAACGCCGGAAGGTCCAAACATCGGTTTGATTAACTCGTTGTCTATTTTCGCGCAAACTAACGAATATGGTTTCCTTGAGACACCATACCGCCGCATTGAAAATGGCATCGTAACTGATGAGGTCGATTTCTTATCAGCGATTGAAGAGGGTAACTTCGTTATCGCTCAGGCTAACGCTGACTTAGATGAGAACAATCGTATTGTTGAAGGTTTAGTTCCTTGTCGTTTTAAAAATGAATTTAGTTTAATGCCTTCATCTGAAGTGCAATATATGGACGTGGCACCACAGCAGATCGTATCTGTTGCTGCGGCACTAATCCCATTCTTGGAACACGATGATGCTAACCGTGCATTAATGGGCTCGAACATGCAACGTCAAGCGGTACCAACATTGCGTGCTGATAAGCCGTTAGTGGGTACTGGTATTGAACGCGTAGTAGCAAAGGACTCAGGTGTTACCGTAGTCGCTAAGCGTGGTGGTACAGTTGACTATGTTGACGCCAGCCGTATCGTGATTAAAGTACACGAGGAAGAAATGGTAGCCGGTGAAGCCGGTATCGATATCTACAACCTGACTAAATACACCCGTTCTAACCAGAATACCTGTATCAATCAGCGTCCTTGTGTCAACCATGGCGAACCAATTGAACGTGGTGATGTGCTAGCCGATGGCCCATCTACTGACTTAGGCGAATTAGCATTAGGTCAGAACCTGCGCGTGGCCTTTATGCCATGGAACGGTTACAACTTCGAAGACTCGATTTTGTTATCTGAGCGTTTGGTGCAGGAAGATCGCTTAACCACTATCCATATTCAGGAATTAAGCTGTATCGCCCGCGATACCAAATTAGGGCCTGAGGAAATCACTGCTGATATTCCAAACGTCGGTGAATCTGCACTGTCGAAGCTGGATGAAGCGGGTATCGTTTATATCGGTGCTGAAGTGAAAGGTGGTGATATTCTGGTGGGTAAGGTAACGCCTAAAGGTGAGAGCCAGTTAACGCCAGAAGAAAAACTGTTACGTGCAATCTTTGGTGAAAAAGCCTCTGATGTAAAAGATACCTCACTGCGTGTACCAAACTCAGTAACCGGTACTGTTATTGACGTTCAGGTGTTTACTCGTGATGGCGTTGAAAAAGACAAGCGTGCCCGTGAAATCGAGGAAATGGAAGTCAAACAGGCTAAGAAAGACCTGAATGAAGAATTCCGTATCCTGGAAGCCGGTATCTTTGACCGTGCCCGTAACCTGCTGGAACAAAGCGGTTTGGATCGCGTTAAGCTAGATACCTTAAAAGGCGATGCGCTGTTTAATCAGAGCTTAAGCGATGAAGATAAGCAGAACGATCTGGAACAGTTGGCAACTCAGTATGAAGAAATTCGTATTGAGTATGACAAAAAATTTGAAGCCAAGCGCCGTAAAATTGTGCAGGGTGATGATTTAGCGCCAGGCGTACTGAAAATCGTTAAAGTTTACCTTGCTGTGAAGCGTCGCATCCAGCCTGGTGACAAGATGGCCGGTCGTCACGGTAACAAAGGTGTTATCTCTACCATCGTGCCAGTTGAAGATATGCCGTATGATGAAAAAGGTCAGCCGGTTGATATCGTGCTGAACCCGCTGGGTGTTCCATCGCGGATGAACATCGGTCAGATTTTGGAAACGCACCTGGGCTTAGCGGCTCGTGGTATCGGTGACAAAATTGACGGCATGATCAAAGAGCAAAAAGAAGTTGCGGAAATCCGTGAGTTCTTGAAGAAAGTGTATGCGCTGGGTGAATCGCGTCAAAACGTAGATATCGAAAGCTTTACCGATGATGAAATTCGTCGTTTAGCCCAGAACTTACGTAAAGGTTTACCGGTTGCTACTCCGGTATTCGATGGTGCTAAAGAATCTGAGATCAAGGAATTGCTTGAGCTCGGTGATTTACCATCAAGCGGTCAGATCAAACTATACGACGGTCGTACTGGTAATACCTTTGAGCGTAAGGTCACCGTGGGCTACATGTATATGCTGAAACTGAACCACTTGGTTGACGATAAGATGCACGCTCGTTCTACCGGTTCTTACAGCTTGGTTACACAGCAACCGCTGGGTGGTAAAGCACAGTTCGGTGGTCAGCGGTTCGGTGAGATGGAAGTGTGGGCGCTAGAAGCTTATGGTGCAGCGTACACATTACAAGAAATGCTTACCGTTAAGTCTGATGACGTCAATGGTCGTACCAAGATGTATAAAAACATCGTTGACGGCGACCACAGAATGGAACCTGGCATGCCAGAATCTTTCAACGTATTGATGAAAGAAATCCGTTCGCTCGGTATCAATATCGAATTGGAAGAGGAATAAACCGACCTTGTGTTGGGGGGCAGCAAACTGCCCCATTCCGGTTTACCTCTTACAGGAGAGCAAAGGTGAAAGACTTACTAAAGTTTCTGAAACAGCAAACCAAGACTGAAGAGTTTGATGTTATTCGTATCGGTTTATCTTCTCCGGACATGATTCGTTCATGGTCATTCGGCGAAGTAAAAAAGCCAGAAACGATCAACTACCGTACCTTCAAACCCGAGCGTGACGGTTTATTCTGTGCCCGGATTTTTGGCCCGGTAAAAGATTATGAATGTTTATGCGGTAAGTATAAGCGTTTAAAGCACCGTGGTGTGATCTGTGAAAAATGTGGCGTTGAAGTTACCTTAACTAAGGTACGTCGTGAGCGTATGGGCCATATTGAACTGGCCAGCCCGACTGCACACATTTGGTTCCTGAAATCTTTACCAAGCCGTATCGGTTTATTACTCGATATGACGCTACGTGATATCGAACGTGTACTGTATTTCGAAAGCTATGTAGTAACCGAGCCGGGTATGACCTCTTTAGAGCGTCGGCAGATGCTGACTGAAGAAGAATATCTGGATGTGCTGGAAGAGCACGGTGATGAGTTTGAAGCCAAGATGGGTGCAGAAGCAATTCTGGATATCCTAAAAGGTATCGACTTGCCAACCGAAATCAAGCAAATGCGCGAAGAGCTGCCAACCATCAACTCAGAAACTAAGCGCAAGAAAATCAGCAAGCGTTTAAAACTGATGGAAGCCTTCCACACATCTGGCAACAAGCCAGAGTGGATGATTATGACAGTACTGCCAGTGTTACCACCGGATTTACGTCCATTGGTACCTTTGGACGGTGGCCGTTTCGCGACCTCAGATCTGAACGATTTATATCGTCGTGTAATCAACCGTAACAACCGTTTAAAGCGTCTGTTAGATTTATCTGCACCAGATATTATCGTACGTAACGAAAAACGGATGTTGCAAGAAGCAGTAGATGCGCTGTTAGATAACGGTCGTCGAGGCCGCGCTATTACCGGCTCAAACAAACGCCCACTGAAATCTTTGGCCGATATGATCAAAGGTAAGCAAGGTCGTTTCCGTCAAAACTTACTTGGTAAGCGGGTAGATTACTCTGGTCGTTCGGTTATTACCGTAGGTCCTACGCTGCGTTTGCACCAGTGTGGTTTACCGAAGAAAATGGCACTTGAGCTGTTCAAGCCTTTCATTTATGGCAAGCTGGAAGCACGTGGTTTAGCTACCACCATCAAAGCTGCTAAAAAGATGGTAGAGCGCGAAGAAGGTGCAGTATGGGACGTGTTAGATGAAGTAATCCGTGAACACCCGGTATTACTGAACCGTGCACCAACACTACACCGTTTAGGTATCCAAGCGTTTGAACCGGTACTGATTGAAGGTAAGGCAATTCAGTTACACCCCTTGGTGTGTGCTGCGTATAACGCCGACTTCGACGGTGACCAGATGGCGGTACACGTACCGTTAACGCTGGAAGCGCAGTTAGAAGCGCGTGCGCTGATGATGTCTACCAACAACGTACTGTCACCTGCGAACGGTGAACCTATCATTGTTCCTTCACAGGACGTTGTATTGGGTTTGTACTACATGACTCGCGAAGCAGTTAATGCGAAAGGCGAGGGCATGATGTTCAAGAGCCCGAAGGAAGCAGAAAAAGCCTTCCGTGCTGATGTCGCCAGTTTACATGCTAAAGTTAAAGTACGGATCACCGAGATCGTGATTGCGGAAGACGGTAGCAGAACGACCACCACAGCAGTCCGCGATACCACTGTTGGCCGCGCTATTCTTTACTCTATTCTGCCAGAAGGCCTAGCCTTTGATTCAATCAATCTGGCGATGGGTAAGAAGCAAATTTCTCGTCTGCTAAATGGTGCTTATCGTCGTATCGGTTTGAAGCAAACGGTAATTCTGGCTGACCAAATCATGTATACCGGTTTCCATTATGCGATGTTGTCTGGTGTGTCTGTTGGTATTGACGATATGGTCATTCCAGCGGCGAAAGCCGAGATCATCGACGCTGCTGAAGCCGAAGTAGCCGAAATTCAGGACCAGTTCCAACAAGGTCTGGTGACTGCCGGTGAAAAGTACAACAAAGTTATCGATATCTGGTCAACGGCGAATGAAGTACTGTCAAAAGCGATGATGGACAACCTGTCAAAAGAAGACGTGGTTGACCGTGATGGCAATACCGTACAGCAGCAATCGTTTAACTCAGTGTATATGATGGCCGACTCAGGCGCTCGGGGTTCACCGGCGCAGATCCGTCAGTTAGCCGCGATGCGTGGTCTAATGGCTAAGCCAGATGGTTCAATCATCGAAACGCCTATTACTGCAAACTTCCGTGAAGGTCTAAGTGTACTGCAGTACTTTATTTCTACGCACGGTGCCCGTAAAGGTTTGGCCGATACCGCACTGAAAACAGCAAACTCGGGTTACTTAACTCGTCGTCTGGTAGACGTAGCACAAGATTTAGTGGTTACAGAACGCGATTGTGGTTCAGACAAAGGCATTATCATGAAACCGCTGATTGAAGGTGGTGACGTGGTAGAAGGCTTGCGTGAACGCGTACTGGGCCGGGTTGTTATTGGTGATATCGTATCGCCAAAAACAGGGGAAGTGCTGGTAGAAGACGGCACCATGCTTGACGAGCAACTGTGTGACGCGATTGAGCAAAACTCCATCGACGAAGTACACGTTCGTTCAGTTATTACCTGTCAAACCGACTTTGGTGTTTGTGCGAAATGTTACGGTCGTGATTTAGCGCGTGGTCACCTGATTAACGCCGGTGAAGCGGTAGGTGTTATCGCTGCACAGTCAATCGGTGAGCCGGGTACTCAGTTAACGATGCGTACTTTCCACATCGGTGGTGCGGCATCGCGGGCTTCAGCAGAAAACAGCGTACAGGTGAAAAACGCCGGTACCTTGAAGCTGCAGAATGCTAAGTTTGTACGCAATGCTGATAACAAAATTGTTATTACTTCGCGTTCAGCTGAAGTGACCGTATTCGATGAACTCGGTCGCGAAAAAGAACGTTATAAGTTGCCATATGGTTCTATTCTGGCAACGGATGACAACGCGAAAGTAACCGCTGGTCAGGTTGTGGCAAACTGGGATCCGCACTCACACCCAATTATTTTGGAGCGTGGTGCCAAGGTTAGCTTCAGTGACGTTGATGATACCAACACTGAAGTACAACAAGATGAACTAACAGGCTTAACCCGTACTGTTGTTAAAGATTTGGCCAAGGCGAACGCTAAAGAGCCAAAACTTATTCTGGCAACAGACGATGGCGGCCTGCAGGAAATTCGCCTGCCAAGTTTTACCACGATTGAAGTGGCTGACGGTGACACCGTTGTTACTGGTACGGTATTGGCACGCATTCCACAAGAAAGCTCAAAAACGCGCGACATCACCGGTGGTCTGCCACGCGTTGCCGACTTGTTTGAAGCGCGTAAGCCAAAAGACCCGGCTATTCTGGCCGAGATTTCAGGTGTTATTGGCTTCGGTAAAGAAACCAAAGGCAAACGTCGCTTGTTAATCACGCCAGATCAGGGTGATGTACATGAAGAGATGATCCAGAAATGGCGTCAGGTTAATGTGTTCGAAGGTGAGCGCATTGAAAAAGGCGAAGTTATCTCTGAAGGTCCAGAGTCGGCACATGATATCCTGCGCTTACGTGGTATCCACCATGTCGCCAGCTATATCGTGAACGAAGTGCAGGATGTTTACCGCTTACAGGGCGTAAAAATTAACGATAAGCACATTGAAACGATCATTCGTCAAATGTTGCGTAAGTGCATTATTACCAGCCCAGGCGACAGCGAGTTCTTAGAAGGTGAACAAGCTGAAGTAGCCAGAGTTAACATCGCTAACCGTGAGTTAGAACTGGCAGGTAAACAGCCAGCTCAATACGAGCGTGTTTTACTTGGTATCACTAAGGCATCACTGTCTACTGACTCCTTTATTTCTGCGGCCTCGTTCCAGGAAACGACCCGCGTTCTGACTGAAGCTGCTGTAGCAGGTAAGATCGATGAACTGCGTGGTCTGAAAGAAAACGTTATTGTTGGCCGTTTAATCCCGGCGGGTACTGGTTTTGCATATCACCAGAACCGTGCGCGGATGCGTGCTGGTAATAATGAAGTTGTTGAACCGGTAATGAGTGCAGAGACGGCCGAACAGGCACTGACCGATGCACTTAACATGAATTTATTGGGCAACGACGAGTAAACAAGGGATAAACAGCCTTGCCGGCGATTAAAATGCCGGCAAACTGTTTTGTAACTTGACAGGTCAAAGCTTGACCATTAGAATTCCGCGACCCTAAATTTGGGGTGCGGAATTTTCACGTTTATTGGGTATATATTAACCAGGAGTATTTAATGGCAACAATCAACCAGCTAGTGCGTAAGCCGCGCAGCCAGAAGGTAGCCAAGAGCACCGTTCCGGCGCTTGAAGCTTGCCCGCAGAAGCGTGGTGTTTGTACCCGTGTATACACCACTACACCTAAGAAGCCAAACTCAGCATTACGTAAAGTATGCCGTGTTCGTTTAACTAACGGATTCGAAGTTTCTTCTTATATCGGTGGTGAAGGCCATAACCTGCAAGAGCACAGTGTTGTGCTTATTCGCGGTGGCCGGGTAAAAGACCTTCCAGGTGTGCGTTACCACACCGTACGTGGCACATTAGACTGTGCAGGCGTAAAAGATCGTAAACAAGCCCGTTCTAAGTACGGCGCCAAGCGGCCTAAGAAATAACGGTACTCCGTTAGTAAGGCCAAACTAAACAACTTTTTTTCTTTATGTATTAAAAGTTTTGGAATCACCTGAAGCAATCGGAGTTTCGAATGCCTAGAAGACGCGTCATCGGTCAACGTAAAATCCTTCCAGATCCTAAGTTCGGAAGTGAGTTACTGGCCAAGTTTGTAAACGTCGTAATGGTCGACGGTAAAAAATCAACAGCCGAATCAATTGTATACGGCGCTTTAGAAATTGCAGCTACGAAATCTAAGAAAGAGCACATCGACCTGTTCGAAGTGGCTTTAGATAACATTCGTCCAACTGTTGAAGTTAAATCACGTCGTGTTGGTGGTTCAACCTACCAGGTACCGTGTGAAGTTCGTCAGGTGCGTCGTAATGCGCTTGCCATGCGCTGGTTAGTAGAAGCTGCCCGTAAACGTGGTGAAAAATCTATGGCTCAGCGTCTTGCTGGTGAGATGCTTGATGCAATCGAAAACAAAGGTTCTGCGGTTAAGAAGCGTGAAGACGTGCACCGTATGGCCGAAGCGAACAAAGCGTTCGCTCATTTCCGCTGGTAAGAATTTCTTAACTGAGAGGAAAGTATTGTGGCACGTACAACTCCAATAGAACGTTACCGTAACATTGGTATCTGTGCTCACGTTGATGCCGGCAAAACCACGACATCTGAGCGGATCCTGTTTTATACAGGCCGCTCTCACAAAATTGGTGAAGTACATGATGGCGCAGCCACTATGGACTGGATGGAGCAGGAACAGGAACGCGGTATTACTATTACTTCTGCAGCTACCACGACCTTTTGGTCTGGTATGCAGCAGCAGTTTGAACTACATCGCATCAACCTGATTGATACCCCTGGCCACGTTGATTTTACTATCGAAGTAGAGCGCTCTTTGCGCGTATTAGATGGTGCTGTGGTGGTATTGTGCGGGTCATCCGGCGTACAGCCGCAAACCGAAACTGTCTGGCGGCAGGCGAATAAATACGAAGTTCCTCGCATGATCTTCGTTAATAAGATGGACAGAACCGGTGCTAACTTCCTACGGGTAGTTAAGCAGGCAAATGACCGTCTTAATTCGCGCTGTGTGCCTATTCAGTTGCCAGTTGGTGCAGAAGATAACTTCAGCGGCGTAGTTGATCTCGTCAAAATGAAGTTTATCAACTGGAACACCGAAGATCAGGGAATGACCTTCACTTATGAAAATATTCCGGCAGATATGCTGGAAGAATGCAATGAGTGGCGGCAAAACCTGGTTGAAGCGGCAGCTGATGCCAGTGAAGAATTGATGGAGCGCTATCTGGAAGGTGACGAGTTTACCGAAGAAGAGCTGCGTCAAGCGCTGCGTGATCTTACCTTGCGCAATGAAATTGTATTAGTACAAGCCGGTTCTGCCTTTAAGAATAAAGGCGTGCAGGCTATGCTGGATAACGTTATTTACTATCTGCCTTCACCGACAGAAGTAAAAGCGATCCACGGCATTTTGCCAGATGAAAGCGAAGGTTTCCGGAAGTCTGATGACAACGAGCCTTTTGCTGCTTTGGCATTTAAAATTGCGACTGATCCCTTTGTCGGTACGCTAACTTTCTTCCGTGTTTACTCGGGTATCGTTGAGTCTGGCTCAGCGGTATATAACTCAGTAAAAATGAAGAAAGAGCGGATAGGCCGTATCGTACAGATGCATGCTAACACCCGTGAGGAAATCAAAGCGGTTTGTGCCGGCGATATCGCCGCTGCGATCGGTCTGAAAGATACCACTACGGGTGATACCTTATGTGATCAGGATCATCCGATCATACTGGAACGAATGGAGTTTCCGGAGCCAGTTATCTCTGTTGCTGTTGAGCCTAAAACACAGGCTGATCAGGAAAAAATGGGGATTGCTTTGAGCAAGCTTGCTGCAGAAGATCCGTCATTCCGGGTACATACTGACGAAGAAACGGCTCAAACCATTATCTCTGGTATGGGTGAGCTACATCTGGACATTATTGTTGATCGCATGAAGCGTGAGTTTAAGGTTGAGGCAAATGTGGGTAAACCACAGGTGTCTTATCGTGAAACACTACGTGCAAAAACAGAAGTGGAAGGTAAGTTTGTTCGCCAGTCTGGTGGTCGCGGTCAATTCGGTCACTGTTGGTTGCGCATTGAGCCATTACCGGAAGGTGAAGGCTATAAGTTCGAGAACGCCGTTGTTGGTGGTGTAATTCCAAAAGAATTCATTCCAGCGATTGATAAAGGTATTCAAGAACAGATGAAAAACGGCGTGTTGGCGGGTTACCCGGTAATCGACGTTAAAGTTACTGTATTCGATGGTTCCTACCACGATGTTGACTCGAACGAAATGGCGTTCAAAATCGCTGCGTCTATGGGCTTCAAGAAAGGAGCTCTGCAGGCTAAGCCGGTTATCCTTGAACCGATAATGAAGGTTGAAGTGGTAACGCCAGATGACTTCATGGGTGATATTGTTGGTGACTTAAACCGTCGTCGCGGTATCATCAACGGTATGGAAGATGCGCCTGGCGGGATCAAAATTGTTAACGCCAATGTACCGTTATCTGAAATGTTTGGCTATGCAACCAATATGCGTTCACTGAGTCAGGGCCGTGCGTCTTACTCAATGGAACCGCTGAATTATCAGGAAGCACCAAACAATGTTACTGAAGCAATTATTGCTTCGCGTAGAGCACACGATTAACGATTAAACAGCCCCGGTCTACCGGGTCTTAAATTTGACTAAGAAGGGTCTATAAATGGCTAAGGCTAAATTTGAACGCGTAAAACCGCACGTAAACGTAGGTACTATCGGCCACGTTGACCACGGTAAAACTACACTGACAGCTGCTATCACTAACGTATTAGCTAAGCACTACGGCGGTC
>Ga0209070_100602_pt1 | contig 15794 bp, 20 predicted proteins | sample SynthPrep_5_END__FD_187205 | JGI IMG/M metagenome (GOLD analysis project Ga0209070, IMG submission 187205) | Synthetic microbial communities from Ohio, USA - SynthPrep_5_END_DS10_MetaG (SPAdes) (version 2) | ecosystem: Engineered > Bioreactor > Aerobic > Activated sludge | place: USA: Ohio... | reverse complement strand
CAACGCCAACAATGCTAACTTCATCCATGGATGCCTCCTCCGTTGTAGGTGACGTAAAGCATCACCATCATGGCACACTGCGATGCCGGTGGGAGGGGCATCCAACCCATCAGTGAAATCAACAGCCACGCAAGTTCACCCGCCGGAATGCCAGTGTATTCTCGCAGAACGTGCAAAGGAGGATCAAGCCGAGTGTCCTGCGCCAAGGCCGAAACGGCCCTATCGATGCATTATTTCCGTATATCCGCAACAACGGATGTATTAGCGAAGTCAATTTCACAATACGCGAGTGCTGGCGCCAAAGGTAATTCCGCGACGTAAAACTTCTTTCAATAGTCCACAAGCAGATAAGGATTTGCCTTATCTCCGAATAGCGGCTGAACACCGAGAAGCGGGGCAGAACGGGAAATGATTTGCTTGATCATTGGAGCTGCGGTCGATGCAGCGGTACGTCCACCATTCTCTCCGGTCTTTGGAGCATCAATGATGCTGATAACGATGTATTTCGGTTTATCCATAGGGAATGCCGCGACGAAGGCGTTGAAGTTCACGTCGCTCGCATAGCGCCCGTTGATGACTTTGTCGGCAGTACCCGTCTTGCCGCCTACTCGAAACCCGTCGACCTGAGCGCCGCGCCCCGATCCTTTGATGCCATTCCAGTCGAACAGGTAACGCATGTCGGCACTGGTCTTCTCTTTAAGAACTACCCGTGCCAGCCCGTTGGCAACCTCGGAAGTGCGCTTGAGGAAAGTCGGTGTCAGCAGCTTTCCGCCATTGATCAAGGAAGCCGCTGCGGCTGCGGTCTGTAGCGGCGTGGTCGCCACACCGTGACCGAATGAAATGGTCACCGAATTGATCTTCTTCCACGTGCGCGGTTGCGTCGGCGTAGCCACGCCAGGCATCTCGGTTTCCATTTTCGTGAGCAAACCGAGCCTCGTCAAAAATTCCTGATGCCCTTCAATGCCCACCCTGTCAGCCACGGCTGCGGTTCCGATATTGGAGGAATATTGAAAGACTTCCGGAATGGAAAGCGGCCTGTTCCTTCCCTTGAAATCCTTGATCGTAAAACCGCCCATCCGGATAGGTCTGGATGCATCGACGACAGTATCCAGGTCGATCTTGCCAGCATCGAGGCCCATGGCCAGCGTAAAGCTCTTGAATGTCGACCCCATCTCGAACGTCGCGTTGCTCATGCGATTGAACCAGCCCTTTTCGTATTCCTTGTCCACAGTGCCATCGGGCAGGGTTCGGGAGGGTTCATTCGGGTTGTAGTCGGGAACAGAAGCCATCGCGAGAACCTCACCGGTCTCCACATCGATAATGGCAGCGCCGGCTGCTTCCGCTCGGTATGCTTCCATTGACTTGGCAGCAACGTCGCGAACGATTCTCTGCACGCGCATATCTATTGACAGGCGCACAGGCTCGAGAGGCATCCCGCTCGTCATGCCAAGTTGGCGGAGGTCTGAGAGCCCCTGCTGGTCGAGATAGCGCTCCATGCCCGCCAGGCCCTGATTGTCGACGTTAACGTGGCCGACTATATGCGATGCGGTTTCGGCTCCAGGGTAGAAACGGCGTTTTTCCGGACGGAAACCGACGCCTGGAATGCCCAGCGCGAGAATGTCGGCCTGCTGCCTTGGGGTCAATTGGCGTTTGAGCCATTGGAATGCAGTTTTAGAGCGGAGCTTCTGGTACGTGTCCCGCCAATCCAGATTCGGGATCACCGCCGCCAGCTTCTCGACGACTTCGTTCGCATCGACGATACTGCGAGGATCCGCATAGAGCGAGACCACGTTGACGTCAGTCGCGATTAGTTGCCCGTTGCGATCGACGATGTCCGGACGGGAAGGCATCAATACGGGGTTGGCGAAAGATGCTGTCGTTAACGGCTCCCTGTAACCATACCATACCAGACGTCCGCCAATTACTGCAAAACAGGCGATGAACACGACCATTAGTAAACCGACACGCTGCCTCGCCTTACTACGGCTGGAGGCTGCACGGACGAGTGGGTTCGTCGATCCGCCGGTTCGGCTCCAGATTTTTACATGAGAGCGGCTCTTAAGGCGCACGACAAATGACAGCATTGCAATCGACCTATCTGAACCGCCCTACAGCGCGCCGCCTGACGCACCTTAATCGAGACGCAGCTTGATCCGAATATAACCAAAAATTGAAAATATCAGCAGATTCAGTTAAAAACTGTATAAATACGCAATTAATGGCACATCTGTTAGATTGTTGGAAATTACCTTAGCACAAATTTGTTGAAGGCTCCTCGATAGCGATTTCCTGATGAGAACCATGACATGTCCGAGCTAATGCGCTCGGCTACACTGCCACGGAACCAGGAAGGCTGGTGACGACGATCGGCGCTCTATCTGGTACACGCCCATAGAGATCGACAACGTCCTGGTTGATCATCCGCACGCAGCCAGACGAGACGGACTTTCCGATCGTCCACCATTCCGGGGATCCATGGATGCGGTAAATTGTATCCTCACCATTCTGGAAAATGTAGAGCGCGCGGGCTCCCAGCGGGTTTTTCAATCCGGGATCCATGCCGCCGTTGGCGATGCTGTAAGGCTGAAGCTCAGGTTGGCGAGCGACCATCTCGTCAGGAGGTGTCCAGCGCGGCCACTGGCGTTTGTATTGGATTACCCCACGACCAGACCATTCGAAACCCTGGCGGCCCAAGCCTACGCCGTATCGCATTGCCTGCCCGTCCTCAATCGTCAGATACAGGAAATAATTGGCAGTATCGACGATCAGGGTGCCAGGGCGCTCCCCGGTTGGATCACTGACCATCTGGCGATGAAAGCGCTTGCCAATCTTCTGATAGGGTATGGCCGGCAGCGGGAAGCGCTCTTCCGACACCGGCCCGTACATTGTCGCTAGGACCGGGCTCCCTGCAGGAACGATCACGGGTTCTGCCGTCTCGGCTGTCGTGGTCGTGCATCCAGACAGGGTCGCCGCTGCGAGCCCTGCACCGCCCATTATGAAGCCACGTCGCGTCAAGGTTTCCGGATGCAATTGATTTCCTTTTTAGTACTGGCATATCTGTCTCTGAGGCGATTTGGTTCGATTAGCTTGATCCCGCCAAAAGATTCCGGATCTTCTCCAGGCGGACTTCACGGTTTTCATGCATGTCGAGCGTTCCCCGGAACCCACCCTTCCCATCCATAAGGTAGACACCCGCCGTATGGTCCATTGTGTAGTTTCCGTCCTCAGTCGGAACCTTGCGGGAATAGGCCGCGAATGCCTTCACCACTGTCGCTGTCTCCTCGGCATCTCCGCGAAGCGCCATAATCCTCGGATCGAACGAGGACATGTAGCCCTTTAGTATCTCCTGCGTGTCACGCTCGGGATCCACGCTGATGAACGCTATATTGAAGTCGTCCGCCGCCGGCCCCAGTTCCTTCATAAGATCGGTGAGCTCGAACAGAGTCGTCGGGCAGATATCCGGGCAGTGCGTGAAACCGAAAAATGCCATATATGGCTTGCCTCTGAGTGCATCGTTATTGATGACCTGCCCATTGTGTGAAACGAGTTGGAACGGCCTCCCAATGGTTGGGGTCGATGAATCCTGACCGTCAGTCCGTTCGCTCTGGCGCAACGGTAGCTCTCTGCCGAAAATGATAAGCCATGCAGTGACGAGGGCAACCAGCCCCCAGATCCCGACCCGGATAATTTTCAAACCTGTCATTCGACCTCCCTTACCGTCCCCACCTGCCTGGAATCGTCTTCCAAAACCAATCCGTAGTCCCTCTAGTAGCCTGAGGTTCAAGACACTTTTTGCACAAGCTGTTGACGAAACGCTCGAATAACGCACTCTGCCAGGGATCAAAATCGCTAGGCTCAACAGAACTGCCTGAAACTCGCCCTTGACCCTCAAGCTACTAGAGGTCTCATAATGATGCGAAATATAGGGACTAAATACATGAGCGAGGCGACAGCAAGACCGGACGATAGTGCGTGGATGCCGACCTTCGGGGCATGGATCATCGCACTGGTATCGACCTTGGGAGCGCTATTTATTGGGGAAGTTATGGGCCAGGCTCCTTGCGACCTCTGCTGGTATCAGCGTGCTTTCATGTTTCCGTTAGCGGTACTGTTTACCGTCGCCGCACTCCGATCGGACGGAGGAGCCTGGTACTACGCTGCACCGCTGGCCTCGATCGGTTGGCTCATTGCGGCATTTCACAATCTTCTCTATTTCCAGATCATCCCGACCGCAATCAAACCATGCGGTCAGGGTCCGTCCTGCTCTGGTGAAGCGATGCTCCTGTTCGGATCGCTTCCAATTCCCCTCCTTTCCCTCGCATCATTCACCGCGATCATCCTCCTCCTTATTGTCGTGCGCCGGAGAACACCAGCATGAACAGACGTACCCTCGTTATCGCTTCAGCCTCGGTCGCAATTACCGTTTTCGCAGGGGGCGCGGCACTCTACAGCGGGATCAAGCCTGAACCAATGCCTGCTCCAACACCAGCAGGGCCAGGTAACGATACGCTCATCAGGATACATTCCCCAGTCTTGGGACCGGTTTCAGCTCCTGTCACAATAGTCGAGTTTTTCGACCCATCCTGCGAGGCTTGCCGCGCATTTTACCCGCTGGTGAAGCAAATAATGGCACAAACTGGAACCGATGTTCGCCTCGTGCTTCGCTACACTGTTTTCCATGAGGGATCAGACGAGGCTGTGCGGATCCTCGAAGCTGCGCGCAAACAGAACCGCTTCGAACCTGTTCTAGAGGCCATTCTGGAGCAGCAGCCCGTATGGGCGGATCATGGAAGGCCGGATATCGAAAAGGCGTGGCAGATCGCAGGATCCGCAGGCTTAGATATCGACCAAGGCAAGAAGTATGCCATATCCTTGACAGTTGACAGTGTCCTCGCCCAGGACACGGCTGACGTTCAGGCCAACAACGTCAAGCAAACGCCGACATTTTTCGTGAACGGAAAGCCGCTCACGGAATTCAGTCCGCAAGGACTCTACAATATGGTAAAGGCTGAAATTGATCTAACCAAAGCTGGATCCTGAAGACGCACGAGTATTGCTAGTCGAAGCGTAGCATATCAACCGCTCCCACCATGATAGTAGGGCATAATCACACCTGAACCCATCCAACCATCGACAATGGTGATCACTGATCTTACGATTATTGTGGTCAAGACCATGCTTATCTAATCCGGATGCGCTATAAACCCGTCGCTCCCGGCGTGACATGCGGGAGCGAACCAAGGTCGAACGGCTCAAGCACAGCACTTTGACTTCTTGGCTGTCGACCCGCAACAGGATGATTTGGCCTGTTCCTCCGCCAGCCACCAATCCCGTGGCTTGCAGCTTGCTGGTCGAGCGGCAAGGGACACCTCGAAGGTGTCGGCGACGAGCCGCGGTGCAGACGCGCAGTAGAGGGCTATCGGCCGCTCTCCGTCACTGACCTCGAAAGTGAGTTTTGCCGTCGGCTCAAGCTGCACATGGTCTGCTACCTTGCGGATGATCGCGGCGAACTTGCCGGCCGGCATATGTGTACGGCCATCCTCGTCGATATCCCAGAGCTGCACGAAGATCTCTGCCCAGGCTTCCGGGTTCGCACCGCAGTCGAGCGCCGAAAACTGTCCGGCCTTCACCTCAGTGACGTGATAGCCAGGCCGGACGGCATTGCCCTCATAACTGAAGACCAGCGGGGCATCGGGCGCCACTGCAAGCACATCGAGAAGATGGCCGAGGCTGATATCTGTCGAAATAGTCTTGTCGATCGCGTTCATGTGGGTTATCCCTCTATCCAATAGTTCAAGGATTGTTGAAGTATGGATGAACGTCAAGCTCTTTCGGCATTCGCGGCGCTATCGCAGGAGACCCGCCTTGCCATCGTGCGCGCGCTGGTCGTGGCCGGGCCTGAAGGACTGGCCGCAGGCGTGATCGCCGAGCGCATGGGCGTTTCCGCAACGAATGTCTCATTCCATCTCAAAGAGCTTGAGCGGTCGGGATTGATCTCCCAGCGAAGGGAATCCCGCTCGATCATCTACAGCGCCAGTTACGAGAGCCTTGCCGATCTCGTGAAGTTCCTGATGGAGGATTGCTGTGCCGGGCACCCTGCAATCCGGGAGAATGTCGAGAAGAGCGACGGATGCTGCAGTCCGGCTGGTGAGGTAGCAGGTGCATAGTCGACAGGTTCTCGCGGGAATCGTCTCCGCGCTCGGCATCACGCAGATCATCGGCTACGGCACTCTCTATTACAGCTTCAGCATCCTCGCTCCCGGCATGGCGGCCGACCTCGGCCTTTCGCTTTCCCAGGTGTTCGGGGTCTTCTCCGTTTCGCTGTTCATAGGCGGCCTGTCTGCCACCTATCTCGGCAAGCAGATGGATCAGATCGGCGCGGCCACCATCATGACGATCGGCTCGGTTCTCGCCGCCCTGACGCTCGCACTATGCGCCTGGTCTCCCTCGGTCGCAGTGTTCGCCATCGCCATCATCCTGCTCGAGGTCTCATCGGGCATGGTGCAGTATCAGGCGGCATTCGCGGCATTGGTCGAGAGCGATCCCCGCACCGCATCCCGGAGCATCACCTACCTCACGCTGATCGGCGGCTTCGCATCGACGATCTTCTGGCCGATCTCGGCCGCGCTTTCTGGATGGATGTCGTGGCGTGAGATCTATCTGGTCTTCGCAGCGCTGAATCTGTTCCTCTGCATGCCTCTTCACTTCTGGATCATGCGTGCCGGCAAAGCCGGATCGAGTGCGGATGCGGCCGCCCGGCCTCGCGAAGCTGTCATCGGGGCAATCCCCCACGATGCACGCAGTCGAAGCATGATCATGGTGTCGTTTGCCTTCGCGCTTCTCGGGTTCACGCTTGCCGCGATCCTCGCGCATATGGTGCCGATGCTCGGTTCGATCGGGCTGGGAACTGCTGCCGTGGTGATCGGATCCCTGTTTGGGCCGGCACAGGTCGCCAGCCGCCTGATCAACATGGTCTTCGGAAAAAACCTGTCGCCGCCGGCACTAGCTGTGGTGTCCGCAGTGCTGATCGTGATCGGCATCCTGATCCTGCTGGCAAGCGGAGACTGGCTGCCGGGGGCTGTCGCGTTCGCCATCTGCCTCGGGCTTGGGTCTGGCATCAACAGCATCGCGCAGGGCAGCCTGCCGCTCTATCTGTTCGGATCGGATGGATATGGCGCGATCACGGGCAAGATGGCGGCGGCTCGACTGGCGCTCGGAGCCGGCGCACCCTTCGCGTTCTCCGCGGCCATGGAGAACCTGGGCCTGAGCTTGTCCCTCATTGGAAACGCATGTCTCGGCGCGGTCAGCATCGCGGCATTCGTTGCGGTGGCGGCATCCTGTAGGCGGCTAGCCACCGCAACGGTTTAGGCGGTCAGATCGACTTCAGCGAGACCCGCTTCTCCAGCTCGGCCGCCTCTTCCTTCCGCTCGCTGTAGCGATCGGTCAGATAAGACGAGGCGTCGCGGGTCATGATGGTGAACTTCACCAGTTCCTCACAGACGTCGACGACGCGGTCGTAATAGGACGACGGCTTCATCCGGCCGTCGGCATCGAATTCCTGAAACGCCTTCGCAACGCTGCTCTGATTGGGAATGGTGATCATCCGCATCCAGCGGCCGAGAATACGTAATTGATTGACTGCGTTGAAGGACTGACTGCCGCCGGAAACCTCCATCACCGCCAGCGTCTTGCCCTGGGTGGGGCGGACGGAGCCGAGCGACAGCGGGATCCAGTCGATCTGCGACTTCATGATGCCGGTCATCGCGCCGTGGCGCTCCGGGCTGATCCAGACCTGGCCTTCCGACCATTGAGAAAGGTCACGCAGTTCCTGCACCTTGGGGTGGCTCACGGGTGCCTCATCCGGAAGCGGCAGCCCGGCCGGATCGAATATCCGCACCTCGCATCCGAGGCGTTCCAGCAGCCGACGGACTTCGAAGGCAAGGAGACGGCTATAAGACACTTCCCGAAGCGATCCATAGAGGACCAGGATTCTGGGCTTGTGCGTCGAGAATGCTGGCCGCAGCAGTTCTGGCGCGATGGGGTGAAGATGCTGGTCGTGCAGAGCCGGGAATGTATCAGACAATACGCTTACCTTCCTGGTCGAGAACCTGTTCGCCGTCCTCCTTGGTGAACGGTCCCTTGAAGGTATCGGTCGGCAGGATGTCCAGCACCACCTCAGAGGGACGCGACAACCGCGTGCCCATGGGGGTGATGACGAACGGTCGGTTGATCAGGATCGGGGTGGCGAGCATCGCATCCAGCAACTGGTCATCGGTCAGATCAGGATTGTCGAGGCCGAGTTCCGCATAGGGCGTGCCCTTCTCGCGGATCGCTTCCCGAACCGTCAGGCCAGCATCTGCGATCATCGTGGAGAGTTGCTCGCGCGATGGCGGGTTCTGCAGGTATTCGATGACGGTGGGTTCGATCCCGGCATGCTGAATTAGCTCGAGCGTGTTCCGCGACGTGCCGCAGGCCGGGTTGTGATAGATGGTAACGTCCATAGTCAGATCCTTTCGGTGATGGTGTTGCGGGCGACAGCGGGCGATGCCTCATACCAACCCTTCGATCGGTTCACGATCCAGACGACCGAGAGCATCACAGGCACCTCGATCAGGACGCCGACGACGGTGGCAAGTGCCGCGCCAGACTGAAACCCGAAGAGGCTGATGGCGGCGGCAACTGCGAGTTCGAAGAAGTTGCTGGCGCCGATGAGTGCGGAGGGTCCGGCGACGCAATGGCGCTCTCCCGACATTCGGTTCAAGATGTAGGCAAGACCGGAGTTGAAGTAGACCTGGATCAAGATCGGGACCGCGAGCAACGCGATGATGGTCGGCTGCGCGATGATCTGCTCGCCCTGGAATGCAAAGAGAAGCACGAGCGTGGCGAGCAGCGCGACCAGCGACAACGGCTGGAGCTTGGCAAGGAGGCTATCGAGCGCCCGAGTGGTCCCGTCGGCGGTCAGGCGGCTCCGGAGAACCTGTGCGATGATGACGGGCACGACAATGTAGAGAGCGACGGACAGGGCGAGCGTCGCCCACGGCACGGTGATGGCCGAGAGGCCAAGCAGCAAGCCGACGATCGGCGCGAAGGCGACGATCATGATCGCATCGTTCAGGGCAACCTGCGAGAGGGTGAACAGTGGTTCGCCGCGTGTCAGGTTGCTCCAGACGAAGACCATGGCCGTGCATGGAGCCGCCGCGAGGATGATCAGGCCAGCGATGTAGGAGTCGATCTGATCAGTCGGCAGATATGGCCGAAAGAGCCATCCGATGAACAGCCATCCCAGAAGTGCCATCGAGAACGGCTTGACCGCCCAGTTGATGAATAGGGTGACTCCGATCCCACGCCAGTAGGATCCGACCTGCACCATCGACCGGAAATCGATCTTCAGCAGCATCGGTATGACCATCAGCCAGATCAGGATGGCGACAGGGATGTTCACCTTGGCGACCTCGGCGCCGCCGATGATCTGGAAGACGCCGGGCATCAGGTGACCGAGGGCAACGCCGACGGCGATACAGAGGAAGACCCAGACGGTCAGGTATCGTTCAAATGTCGACATCTTACTCGGCCTTCGCGGATTTGACCGACGCGCCTTCCAATGAACCGATCTGGCGAACGTGTTGTTCAAGGGCCAAGCGGTCGATCGAGGCGATGGGCAGGTTGATGAAGGCACTGATCCGGTTCTTCAGGAACCGTGCAGCTTGGGCGAAAGCGCGCTGGATCTCGACTTCAGTGCCGACGACGGCCGCCGGATCCTCGACACCCCAGTGGGCAGTCATCGGATGGCCGATCCAGACCGGGCAGGCCTCGCCGGCGGCGCTGTCGCAGACGGTGAAGATGAAATCCATCTCTGGGCTACCTGCCTCGGCGAACACGTCCCAACTCTTCGATGAGAAACCCGTCGATGGATAGCCGAGCGCATCCAGTTCCTTCAGCGCGTGCGGATTGACTTCGCCCTTCGGCTGGCTGCCGGCGGAATAGGCCTTGAACCGGCCGCCGCCCTCTTTGTTGAGGATGGACTCGGCGAGAATAGAGCGAGCGGAATTGCCCGTGCAGAGGAACAGCACGTTATAGGTCTTGTCAGTCATGGTCGTGGTCCGTGGTTAGGTCGGGGGCCTGTTGAACTTCATGATGGTCGCCGACGAGGGGCAAATGGAGGATAGTTGGCGGGTCGCAAGCACCGCGGCCGGCACTTCAGCCCGCTGCACCTCGGCAAACCCAATGGTGGAGAAAAACGGCGCAGCACTCGTCGTCGCGAGGAAGATATCGCCACCTACGCCTCGAAGCGTTGCCTCGACGATTGCCCGGCCGAACCCATGACCCCGATGTTCCGGGAGCACGACAACAGAACGCAGCAAGTAATCGCCGGCGCATCGTTCGAGGCCGGCATATCCGATCGTTTGGCCGTCGCCGAAGACGGCTTCGAGGAAGGCGCGGCCTTCGTCTTCAATGTCATCGGTCGGGAGATCCGCCGCACGGAGCGCTTCGCGGAGACGAGCGTCGCTACCGGCGACTTCGTGCAATGCGATCGCGCTCAACATGGGTTCGCCCCCGGCGCGCAGCATGGCGTCAGTTCTGCGATCAGGGGAGCGCAAAACTCCGTCGATCCGCCGCAGCAGTCCTTCAGCAGGAATAGTGTCAGGTCGCGCAGGCCGTCTAGGCCGGCCCGGTAGATGATTGATCGGCTCTGGCGCTCGCTCTTCACCAACCCTGCACGGGACAACGTCGCGAGATGCGCCGACATCGTGTTCTGCGGGACATCGAGGAGCCGGGCGAGCTCGCCTGCCGGAATTCCATCCGGTTCGTGCCGCACGAGCAGACGGAACGTCTCAAGGCGGGTATTTTGTGCCAAGGCCGCAAGGGCTATTATTGCATCATTATTTTCCATATATCCAGAATAATGGATATATTCGAGAAATCAAGTGCTGTTGATATCCACTGAGAGCTGACCCCGTATTTCCACCGAGAAGTAACCCGCCTTAGGTATCGTTCGTGTTGGTCGTGGTGCTCAAGTTTCTGCGTTTCTCCTTTGTCGTTTTCGGCCTTTCCACAACCGCTCAAAATTAGCCGCAAAAGTTACTGTCTCGTTAAGTACAATGCCCCCAATGTCCTGGCGGTTCGCAAGGTTCGCAACCCTGCCCGGTGCATTGCAGGACCTCCCGTAGCCGAAGGTTCAAGTCCCTCGCCATCAGTGAATAAGACCAATCTGTCGAGACCTTGTACAACAAGACTTGATTTTCATTGATCATACTGGCCGGGTAACATTGATCAAATGAGTTACCGTTTACGTCGCTTCGCCACAGCAATATTCTGGATCTCCATCTTCTGGTTGGCTGGCTTTGCGCTTGTGAGGCTTGTTTTCTGGGGTTTATGCCGGTTTGGTGGCCACTACACGTTTGAGCATCTCGCTGGACTCACCACTCCCGTGATACTGGGCATTGTTATCGGTATTGAAAGTTTTCTGTGGTGGCGAGAGCGCCAAACCCCGCGCCGTTGACGCAAGTCATCAGAAAATGTGTCATGATTTCATAGCAATGACACATGTACAGTGATCGCTGAATCGGTACGCGAACTCACATGCGAGCAACAACCTTCAGTCTTCTTCCTGCATTCCATGATGATGGCTCACTGGTGTGCGTCCTGAAGGGATTAGATCGACTGATACACTCCTGACCAGCCCATCATCGAAAACGATTGATAATGTAGTATAACGTGGCATACGGCTTGCACGATCAAAAAAAACGAAAAGTGTGTCTGGCTTCATGTCCAGATCGGCACCCTTGGGAATTTCGAGACCAGCCTTGTCCAGGGGTAAGGTGATGTACTCCCCAGGGGTAACTGCCTGCCGCATGATTGCGGCAGGGCCGTATCCCGCAGCATAGATCCTGGAGATACGCGCATCATTTCCGGTACCGTTGTGGATTACAATGTATGCACGGTCTGGACCACCGTTTTCGCCAGCTTGCAGTTCGGCATGTTCGATTACAATCTGAGGCAAATTATTGGCATGAGCCGGCATGATTGCGGCAGTTGATGCGTAGGTGCTTCCGGCGTTTCCCAATACCAGGCCCAAGTAGCTTGCCAAGATAAACATGGAATTTCGTTGGTGTGGCAAACCCGGTTCTCTCGTCTGGTTGTATCGCAGGAAACCTGGCTGTTTTTTCATCGGGCGGTGCTTCTATCTGCTACCGATTGAAAAACCCGGTAAACGGAAGCTGGCGGGATATTAAGCATCACAGTACCGACCTTCTGGGCCTTCAGACCCAGGCGAGTCATCACTGCATCTGGCACCGGGCAGCGCAGACCGTAGGTGAACTGGTAGAAGCTGGCACCCGGCTCAAGTCGGCGGACTGCTTCTTTCACAATCCGGAACACTACAGGCGGCTGCATAGCCAGAAGAGGAAGGCCACTAATGACAGCGCCGTATCGTAGATCTGTATCCATACCGGCCTCACGCATGCGTGCGGCGTCGCACTTCACGATCCGTGCGTGTGGAAAGCGTAGTCGAAGCAGCCGGACGAAATCTTCACCCAGCTCTACAAGCGTGAGGCATTGCTGTTGCACACCCCGTTCAAGAAGTGCATCCGTAAACACACCTGTTCCGGGTCCAAGTTCCAGAACAGGTCCTGTTGAAGCGTCGATAGATTGTGTCATCAGGCGAGCGAGATGAGGGCTGGAGGGTGCAACAGCTCCGATCGACCATAGTTCAGACAACCATTGGCGAGCGAACAGGATGGTTTGCGACAGTCGTTTCATAACTGCCCAGCCCACAGGATGAAGATACTGTAGAGGCGCAGAAACTTTGTGTCAGAAAAGGCAGTAAGTGTCATTTCGTTGCCCTGGTAGCAGACATTCGGGCCGTCACAACAGAAGGGAGCATCGAACTCGCCAACGCAAAAACCTTCGCAATAAGCACGTGGGGTGTGATCACGCAGCCGCCAAGGCCAGAGTCAGTAATGAAGGCCCGGAAATTCACAACGTTCAATTCAGTATCTCCTGTCGTTCAGGAGATTGATAATGCAACCTCAAGCAGATGGAGGTTCAATCAGAATTCGGTCCGTTGCGACAATTTGGCTCATAGTGGGGCGCCAAACCTCCTACTCTTTGTTTCGTAGAAGGCCGATCACAGAACGGTTAGCGAGGGGCGTCAGTAAAGGTCAGCCCCGATTATCGAGTGGATTCAAAGAATACCTGGCTATGATGCTGCAGATCATAACTCGACGTTTTAACTGAAACGATAGCGAACGAGCTGCGCGAACAAAACATAACAATCGATAAAATTGCACCTAAATTGTTTGCCCGATAGTGGCAGCCGATCCTCATAAGTCATTGCAACAAACGGGGACGACTTATGACTGTCAGGTTTATGTTCGCAATAATCGCAATAATGACGACCTCGATGGGGGTGGCGTGGAATCCCGATGCGGCGGCTCTGGATGCCATGCCGATCGCCGGACCGACTACCCAGCCAATTGGTCATTTTGAATTCTGTGAACGCCTGCCCGGAGAATGCCGCCCCCGCGTTGCAGATCGCGGGCCGATGAAGCTGACGCCAGAGACCTGGAGTCGCCTTGTCGATGTGAACCGTAAGGTGAACCTGATCCCGGCGATGACAGATATGGAGAGGTATGGTGTCGAAGAATACTGGACCTATCCGGTCGACGCAGCCGACTGCGAAGACTTCGTTCTTCAGAAGCGGAAGCTCCTGATGGAACGTGGGTTCTCGCCCTCCAACCTGCTGATCACAGTAGTGCTTCAACCGGACGGATCGGGTCACGCTGTGTTGGCGGTCCGGTCAGGACTGGGTGACTTCGTGCTCGACAATCTGCGTGCGGAGATCAGGAAATGGTCGGAAACCGAGTACACCTATCTGAAGCGTCAGGACTCGCGTGATCCCGGCAAGTGGGTGAAAATCAATGACGGTCGAGATACGATTGCCGTAAGCGGCATTCGGTGATCAGCGGCATCTTGTACTCTGACCGTCGTTGTTGACGATCACAATGCCGCAAGCAGGAACGTCGCCAGCACCAGCCCCCCAAGAAAGGCCGCAACCATCGTGGTCGTCCGCGCGTTCGGGCGCTCCGGTATCGTTGTTCGCGATGAGTTCTCGTTGGGTGACTGACCAGCGTTCGTGGTCCCGGCTAACGGCTCCTGGTGCAGTGCCTGGCCTTCTGGAGATGATGAATCCATCTCCTCCAGTGCTCTGTCCAGGATTACGCAGGTGATCGTCGTTTCATCGAATTTTACTTCGAATTCGAGTTTGCGACTGCTTTCAATTTTATCGAGAGCTTTCACAGCAGCGGCCTGCTCGCTATCAGCTTCAACGAGTGATCGATGGGTGACAAGAAAAAATGGCATTCGCTCGCCAACAACTCTCGAGGTGAACGAGAGCCGGAGACAGTCAGATCGCGCCCGGAGGCTTCCCCATGACTGCATCCAGACCTGTGATTTGGTCCGTGTGTTCGGTATGGACCAACGGTTTACCGAACACACGAATGAGCAATTAGCTTGATAAACTGGATGAAATCAGCGCTCTTACGGCATATTTTTCATCATCTCCGGTGACATGGGCATCATGTTGGTGTTGAGGTGATACATAACCCAGATTGATCCGACGAGCACGATGACAAGGATCACGATCGTAAAAATCAGTGCCATCATGGTCCACCCTCCTTCAGAGCGGCTGTTCATGTGCAGGAAGTAGGTCATGTGGACAAGCATCTGGATGCCGCCAAGGATCATGATCGCCGCGATCGTCATCATCTTGCTCTCGATGACGTCGCCCATCACAAGCCAGAACGGGATGGCCGTCAGAATAAGCGACAGGATGAATCCCGTCATGTAGCTCTTGAGAGAACTACGCCCTGAGCGGTGACCGGAATGCCCTCCGTGTGCTTCATTATGAGAAGAATTCGACGTCATGCGACAACTCCCATAAGATAGACCACCGAGAAGACACCGATCCAGATGAGGTCGAGGAAGTGCCAGAACATTGAGAGGCACATCAGTCGTCGATGGTTCTCCGGAGTGAGGCCAAACTTCGACACCTGTATCATAAGCACCACAAGCCAGATGACCCCAAACATGACGTGGAGACCATGCGTGCCGACGAGGGCGAAGAATGACGACAGGAAGGCGGACCGCTGGGGACCAGCACCCTCCGCGATCAGATGATAGAATTCGTATGCCTCTAGCCCCAGGAATGCGAGGCCGAGCAGGCCTGTGACACCAAGCCAGAAAATCGTCGCACCCTTTGCATTGCTCTCGGCACGGATCATCGCAACACCATAGGTAATCGATGACACCAGCAGGATTACCGTCGCAATCGCGATCAACCTGAGATCGAAAAGATCGCCAGGTGCAGGACCGGCAGCGTAATTGCGACCGAGCACCGCATAGGTGGCGAAGAGAGCCGCGAAAATAAGCAGGTCACTCATCAGATAGAGCCAGAAGCCCAGGTTCGTGCTGCCTTCAGGATGATGTTCCTCATCGAGATGGAATTTCTTGTTAGCCCGGGGGGCTTGAATCGGGTTTTCCATGTCAGTTCCCCTGGGCGAGCAGCTTCGAACGTGCGTCTTCGACCTCGGCAACTGTTGCTGCCGGGATATAAAAGTCACGGTTGTAGTTGAAGGTGTGGGCTATCGAGACGATAATGATCGCTGCAAATGATACGATGGCGAGCCACCAGATGTACCAGATGAGCGCAAAGGCGAGCGCGATGCTGATACCGGAAAGGATGACACCGGCACCAGTATTTCTGGGCATGTGAATCGCCTTGTATCCGGCCAGTG
>Ga0209070_100599_pt1 | contig 16136 bp, 7 predicted proteins | sample SynthPrep_5_END__FD_187205 | JGI IMG/M metagenome (GOLD analysis project Ga0209070, IMG submission 187205) | Synthetic microbial communities from Ohio, USA - SynthPrep_5_END_DS10_MetaG (SPAdes) (version 2) | ecosystem: Engineered > Bioreactor > Aerobic > Activated sludge | place: USA: Ohio... | reverse complement strand
TACGTCGTTTCAAGCGCTCATGCGAAAAAGCCGGCGTATTAGCTGACGTTCGCGCTAAAGAGTTCTATGAAAAACCAACTTGGATTCGTAAGCGCAAGAAAGCTGCCGCGGTAAAACGCCACGCGAAAAAGCTGTCTCGCGAAAATGCACGTCGTATCCGTCTGTACTAATCTACAGCCTTAGGATACCGGCATAGGGTTATTGCCTTAGCGGCAAGAGCAAAACTAGGCATTTAGTTTTGTAACCCTAAAAGATGCTTTATCTGCACACCGTGTTCCAGTAACACGGTTTGTCTTTTTCTGAAGCCTGAATAAAAAGGACAAGTGTGGCAGGACAAATCCCCCGTCAATTTATCGATGATCTGCTTGCGCGTACCGATATCGTAGAGCTGATTGACAAACGTGTACCGCTGAAAAAAGCCGGTGCCCGTAATTATACTGCCTGCTGCCCCTTTCATAATGAAAAAAGCCCGTCTTTTACCGTAAGCCCGGATAAGCAGTTTTACCATTGCTTTGGCTGTGGTGCTCATGGTAACGCCATCACCTTTATGATGGAATTTGAGCAGTTAGAGTTTGTTGAAGCCATTGAAGAGCTGGCTAAAGACTTGCATTTAGAGGTGCCGCGCGAAAAAGGTCCGCATAGTAACAGACCTGCACCGCAAGCCGACGACTATCAGTTAATGCAACAAGCTGCTGATTTTTATCAGCGACAACTGCAACAAGATGCCAAAGCACCTGAGGTGCAACAGTATTTACAAAAGCGCGGACTAAGTGCAAAAACCATTCAAGACTTCCAATTGGGCTATGCACCAGAAAGTTGGGATGCACTGTTAAAAGCGTTAAGCGGACATGCCGGCAGAACACTACGCGAGCAACTGCTCGAGTTAAAACTGATTAACCGCAACGACAATGGCCGCGAATTTGATTTTTTCCGCGATCGTTTAATGTTTCCTATCCGCGACAAACGCGGCAGAGTTATTGCTTTTGGTGGTCGTATTTTGGGTGACGGACAACCTAAGTACCTAAACTCACCAGAAACCCGGCTCTTTCATAAAGGCCGTGAGCTTTATGGCATATATGAGGTGCGCCAACAGCCTGGTCATCTGAACCGTATCTTAGTGGTGGAAGGCTATATGGATGTTGTGGCGCTGGCAGAGCATGATATTCGCTTTGCTGTTGCCTGCTTAGGTACTGCTACGACGTCGGACCATATGCATACGCTATTTCGGTATGCCCCACAGGTAATTTGTTGTTACGACGGTGACAGAGCCGGTAAAGATGCGGCCTGGCGGGCGTTACAAAGCGCACTGCCACAATTAAAAGACGGCGTAGAGCTGAACTTTGTGTTTTTGCCGGATGGCGAAGATCCTGACTCGCTGGTACAAAAAGAAGGCAAAGCAGCCTTTTTGCAACGCTTGGAACAGGCTCAACCGCTTAGCCAGTATTTGTTTGCACATTTATTGGCAGAATATGATGCCAATACCGATGCAGGTAAATCGGCACTGGCCAGTAAAGGGGCCGAGTTAATTAAATTAATACCGGGTAGCTTTTACAAAGAGCAACTTACTGAAAAACTGGATAATCTGTTGGGGCGAAAAACCCAGCGCATTAAAACTAGCGTAGTCAAAACCAATAACAGACCCGTTAGCCCGGCTTTAAAAATCACGCCCATGCGCCGCGCTATAGCGCTGCTTATTCAATACCCGGCACTGGCTAAAGTGATGCCATATGCCCCAGAACTGGCCGACGCCAGTATTCCTGGTATCGGCTTATTACTCGCGGTACAGCGTTACTTATTGGAAAAGCCCGAGCTAACCACAGCACAATTGCTGGAATACTGGCGAGATCTGCCAGAGCATGCCATCCTATTAAAGTTAGCAACTTGGGAACATCAGATTGAGCCAGAACAGCTAAGCCAGGATTTCCTTGATACCTTTCATTCAATCGAGGATTTGTATTTACAGCAGCGCTTAGAAGCGCTAGAGCGTAAAGATAAGCTTAAACAACTAACGCAAATTGAACAGCAAGAATATGTTTTGCTGCTTAAAGCGTTAAAAAGCAAAAAACCGCGTCCAGTGAGCTAACTGCGGCTGGCTAGAAAAGCCGCGCTTTGTTATAATCACTAGTTCGCATTTTTAGATTAACAACTTTGGTGGAAGATAAGTCTCTATGGAGCAAAGTCCTCAGTCGCAGTTAAAACTCCTGATCCTTAAAGGTAAAGAGCAAGGGTATCTTACCTTTGCCGAAGTGAACGATCACCTTCCACAAGACATTATCGACTCTGATCAGATCGAAGATATTATTCGAATGATCAACGATATGGGTATTCAGGTGTTCGAAAGCGCACCCGACGCCGATGATCTGATTATGTCAGACGCCGCCGCCGATGAAGATGCCGCGGAAGAAGCCGCGCAAGCATTGGTGAGCGTAGATAAAGAACTTGGCCGCACCACCGATCCGGTGCGGATGTACATGCGTGAAATGGGCACAGTAGAACTACTGACCCGTGAAGGCGAAATTGACATCGCCAAGCGTATTGAAGACGGTATTAATCAGGTGCAAACCTCGGTTGCCGAGTATCCTGAAGCCATTACCTATTTGCTGGAGCAATGGGATAAATACGAAGCCGAAGAAATACGCTTAAGCGATATTGTTTCCGCTTTTATTGATCCGAATGAAGTTGACGAAGCGCCGGTAATGGGCAGCAACATAGGTTCAGACTTGCCAGAAGAGCATCAGGCGGATACCCCTGATACTGACGACGACAGTGATGACGACAGCGATGCCAACACTGACGATGGCGATACCGGTCCGGATCCAGAACTGGCTCGTATTAAATTTACCGAGTTACGTACCCAGTACGATACTACGCGCAATTCAATCGTTAAGAATGGTCGTGAGCATCCTACAACCAAAGAAGAAATTGAGAAGCTAAGCGAAGTCTTCCGCTGTTTCCGCCTGGTACCCAAACAATTCGATCGCTTAGTTAAAAACATGCGTGAAATGATGGACCGGGTACGGGTGCAAGAACGCTTAGTGATGAAGCATTGCGTTGAATACGCCAAAATGCCGAAGAAGAACTTTGTCAAAGCCTTCACCGGTTTTGAAACGTCTACCGCTTGGTTATCGGCTGAAATTGCTGCCAACAAGCCTTATTCTCCGAAGCTATTAGAGCTGCAGGAAGAATTAGTGCGCAGCATCGAAAAGCTGAAAAAAGTCGAAGAAGAAACCGGTTTAAGCATCTTTAAAATTAAAGATATTAATCGTCGTATGTCGATTGGTGAAGCGAAAGCCCGCCGCGCCAAAAAAGAAATGGTAGAAGCGAACTTACGTCTGGTTATCTCTATTGCCAAGAAATACACCAACCGTGGTTTACAATTCCTGGATTTAATTCAGGAAGGTAATATCGGCTTGATGAAGGCCGTAGATAAATTCGAATACCGTCGTGGTTATAAGTTTTCAACCTATGCGACCTGGTGGATCCGTCAAGCTATTACCCGCTCTATTGCGGACCAGGCTCGGACCATCCGGATCCCGGTGCATATGATTGAAACTATTAACAAGCTAAACCGTATTTCGCGGCAGATGTTGCAAGAAATGGGGCGCGAGCCATCACCAGAAGAATTATCAGAACGCATGCAAATGCCAGAAGATAAAATTCGTAAGGTGCTGAAAATTGCCAAAGAGCCAATCTCCATGGAAACACCGATTGGTGACGATGAAGATTCGCATTTAGGCGATTTTATTGAAGATTCGGGTGGCGAATCGCCACTGGACTCTGCCACCATGGAAAGCCTGAAAAACGCTACTAATGAAGTATTAGCTGGCTTAACCGCCCGCGAAGCGAAAGTACTGCGGATGCGCTTCGGTATCGATATGAATACCGACCATACGCTGGAAGAAGTGGGTAAGCAATTTGACGTAACGCGCGAGCGGATCCGCCAAATTGAAGCCAAGGCGCTACGCAAGCTACGTCACCCTTCCCGCTCAGAAGTGTTAAAAAGCTTCTTAGACGAGTAACTAGCTACTCTACGACACTAAAGGCGCCAACTTGGCGCCTTTTTGTTATTTCAGGATAAAATATAAGCAGTTGATTACAGCTAATGCGAGTTGCCAGATGACAAAGCACAAAAAAATTCATATACTGCTGGCCGTTACTAGATAGATCTGCAGAAAGTAACTTATTTTCAATCGCTCTCTTTGTATCACCAATAGAGACGACATCAAAATGGCCCCATAGCTCAGTTGGTTAGAGCGCTCGACTCATAATCGATCGGTCGCTGGTTCGAGTCCAGCTGGGGCCACCATCTCCCTCTAAAAAACCTTTTAAATTCATAGGGTTACAGAGATATTGGCAATTCTGTCGCGCCTTCTGTCGTGCCCCCCTATCCTAAACTAGCCTTATTTTGATGTCTAGTAGTACCTTTTTTTACCTTTATTGAGCACGATAATTACCTTAATTAGGCACGATAAAAGCATAACTCGGAAAAGGATGTCTCAACAGGGAAAATTGGTTTATCTCCAGTACCACATTCTGCATGTCAGGTCTTAGATTTTAATCTTAAAGTTCTAGCAGTGAGCTTAAAGGTTTTTTATTGGCGGGTGCTCTGTCCTATCAAAACCGGTAACGCTAGTTTTTTTCAGTGAACAGGCCGGAACAAGCGAGAGTAACAATAAGTATAATCAGCAAACTTACGGATTGCCTTGGTAGTACTTGGTTAAGGTATCAATCGCATCTGTATAGTCTGCATATCTCTCACTAATACTGCTAAACTTCTCATCTTTGAATTCACGCTGCCTACGATTGCTTAAATCGCCATAGGCAATATTTACATCGCTCATATAGTGATTAAACGCATTCTTCTTCTCAGCTTCATAGACGTTAATCTCCTGCAACAGTTTCTCGTTCAAGGCCCGCAGCCGGTGCTGAGTAAATGAACGTACCGCAGCTATTCGCTCATCAAAGTAAACATTCTTGTCTGAATACAACTCCAAGTCTGCCAGAACGGCATTTTTGGCTTTATCAAAGTCCTTATCGAAATTTGCTCTATGTTGACCACGAATTTTGCTACTTGGGAATAGCCATTTGTTGTCTTTACCAAACTTCCGCTCTAAATACCCCAGCCTCGCTTCTAAAAGTGGAATAAATCTGGGAGCAATATAATGATCAGCAGTAGTTTTAGATTTATTATTACGCACATCAACCTTAAAGCGCCAATTTACGGTATCCAGCATGCTTATAGGCATATGGCAGGTCAGTGCTTTGCGGCAAAACGACATTTCCTGAAAAACTAACGACAACGCAAAATCATTTAGACCTAATTCAACTGCTTTACTCAGTATTCGAACGTACACGGATAGCTTTGGTGCATCTTTCGGTTTGGATCTGTCGCGCTTTAGACCCTCTACAGGATTATCAAAGTTTAATTTTTCTAAATCTTTATGGTGTTTGGCAAAATTATACGCCGCGCTAGTGTATTTAATCAGTTCGTTGTAATCAGACTTCGTTCGTTCTGCGTGAGGCATTTCTAGAATGGCTTTTACGTAATCACATCTCTTAATGGTACTAAGATCGATCTGCCCTTCCGTGCCACTAAAGTAACGTTTAAAAATCCGGTTCACTTTGTTGCGTGTGGTATCGGCAAAATCGCTATGCTCCAAATAGAATCCAATTAGCTCAGCTGCAGTCGTTATGACTCGGCGTAGCTTTGGCTTAGCATCAACACTCCAGCTGATCATTCCCCAAGGCGTCTTTGCAGCGAACTGCTGCAAGAAGCTTTTAAACACCGCCATCGCCTCTTCCACCTTGCCATGATCAATCGGCTGGTTAAGTGGCAGGCTGACCAAATCTCTACCCGCATTGGTCTTGTTCATTTTCACAGAAACGGACAACACCACAGAGTTTTTGTTTTTACGCACATCCAGGTATTTCACCCCTGGAACACGCTGCGTCCGTTTAAAGTCGGTTGTCTCCAGGAAATTAACCAGAGCCGGAATATCATTGACATAATCAGGTGTGGTATCGCGTTGTTTTGTAATATCGGTAGTAGCTGGCACCTGTTTATCTTTGACAGGGTTAATGGCAAATACTGTTGCTTGTTTAAACTCCGGTTCAAGCTGTGGCTGTGGCTGTGACTGTGGCTCTGGTTCAAGCTCTGGCTCTGGCTGTGGCTGTGGCTGTGGCTGTAGCTTAGCACCGTATTCTGGCGCTACGGTAATTGCACTCACCCCGCCATTACTTTCTTTAATAACACAGGGATCATTGGCAGGGGGCGTAGCAGTGTCAAAAACAAATGCTAACTGCTCCTCGCTATGCTGCGAAACCACCGCGATGGGTGGTGCCTCAACAGGCATTTGCTGACTCACAATTTCAGCAATGCTATCAACAGCCCCGAACTCTCCTAAACACAACTGACGCCAAAATAATTGGATGCTTGGGCGACTAATAAAAGTCCCTAAACCAGGCTGACTGATCACGCCGCGAATAGAACCGTTATTGATATAGGCCGTAATCAACTGTGCAGGCAGATGCAAAACGCTGGCTACCCGCTCAACCGACAGCATAGGCGCAACGTTAGCAAATACAGAATCGTCAAGCAGCGCATCAAACGATGTTGATGTGCTAGCTGATTGATAATGCTGTACAGCCCGTTGTTGCAAGCTAACCCCTTAGTATCACCATAATAAATGCGGCTTGGAGTTTTCAGCCTTAGTGCTGTGAAAACTTCCGGTCGCAGGTAAATGCTAAGGGCTTTATTTTTTTATCTGAAAACAAGATTATGCTAGAAAATTAAAAATAAAATTTAAGTTACTGATTTTTATAGGTTTAAAAATAAAGATTTTTTTATTAATTATCTCGCGCTGGATTCTGCGCACTATGCCGACAAGAAAAGTTAAAACAGAACTGAGATGGAAAGACATTCAAAGCCTTGGCCAAGCCAAATCAGTATTGTGTAAGCATATGAATACTTGAGATTAGTTACTTGCAGTAAAATAGCCTTTTCGTAGCCAAAGCCCTTAATGTTCGGGTACTATTCTAGAAACGAATTTAACGCATGGCAGCGCATCGGTATTTCAGGGCTGCCAAGGTTTACAGAACAACTTTGGTTGGAAATTACTCTTATGTCTCTCTCTTCAAATAACCTGGCCTCAGATTCCTGGGCCATCGCCGATTTATTACGGGGTGATTTTAAACAAAGCCAGTATGGCCGCATTATTTTGCCTTTTTGTTTACTACGCCGCTTAGAGTGCGTGCTTGCGCCAACCAAAGATGCCGTACTGGCTAAGTTTCAAGAAATTCAGGCTATGAACCTGTCAGAAGATGCACAGGAAAAAATGCTACTGCGCGCGACAGGCGGCTTATCGTTCTTCAATACCTCGAAAATGGATCTGTCCAAACTGGGTGAAACCGGCATTAAAGCCAATCTGGAAAACTACCTGCAAGGCTTTTCTAAAGACGCCCGTGAGATTTTTGAGCACTTTAAATTTATGGAATTTGTTGGTCTGCTCAATGACGCCAACCTGCTGTACAAAGTAGTCCAGAAAGTCCGCACTATAGATTTAAGCCCACAAGTTATCTCCAACCACGATATGGGCTTAGTATTTGAAGAATTAATTCGCCGCTTCGCGGAAAGCTCTAACGATACCGCTGGTGAGCATTTCACCCCGCGGGATATTGTGCGCCTAACCACCTCCTTAGTGTTTATGGAAGACGATGAAGCACTAACAAAACCAGGCATTATCCGCACTATTTACGATCCAACAGCTGGCACGGGCGGCTTCTTATCTGCTGGCATGGAATATGTGCATGAACTTAACCCGCAAGCAGTAATGCGCGCTTACGGGCAAGAGCTAAACCCTGAAAGTTATGCCATCTGTAAAGCAGATATGCTGATTAAGGGCCAGGAAGTCAGCAATATTAAGTTGGGCAATACCTTGTCGAACGATCATCTGTACGCCGACAAGTTTGACTATATGCTGTCTAACCCACCTTTTGGGGTGGATTGGAAAAAAATCGAAACCGCCATCCAAGACGAACACAAACTCAAAGGCTTTGATGGCCGCTTTGGCGCGGGTTTACCGCGGGTATCGGATGGCTCCTTACTGTTTTTATTGCATCTGATCAGCAAGCTGCGCGATGCCGCCGAAGGCGGTGGCCGTATCGGTATTATTCTTAACGGTTCGCCACTGTTTACCGGTGGTGCGGGCAGCGGTGAAAGCGAAATTCGCCGTTATATTTTAGAAGCCGATTTATTAGAGGCTATCGTCGCCCTGCCAACCGATATGTTTTACAACACTGGCATATCGACCTATGTGTGGGTTCTTTCCAACAAAAAAACCAGCGAGCGCAAAGGCAAGGTGCAGCTGATTAATGGCACAGATTTATGCAGCAAGATGCGTAAATCCTTAGGCTCTAAGCGTAATGTAATGGATGATACCGACATTGCTACCATCACCCGTGCCTTCGGTGATTTTGAGGCTATAGACGCCTACAGCTTAGACAAAACGGCAGATGCCAAGAGCAATCGTGGTCGTCAAGCTGCATCCCCCAAAGCAGAGGTGCCCAAAACCTTCGCCAGTAAAATATTTGCTACCCACGAATTCGGCTACCGCCGTATCACCATTGAGCGGCCATTACGGTTATCCGCCCAGTTTACCTTGGATGCTATTGCTACATTGCGCTTTGCTACTGGCCCACTTAAACCGGTAATGGAATGGATTTACCAACATATTGGTGATGAGTGGTCAGATACAACCTATGGCCGACTGGCCAGCCATGAAGATGCCATTCGCAGCAAAATTATAAAGGATTTTGCCGAGTTAAAAGAAAAACTGATTAAAGATGTGCTAAGTGCAGATATTTGGTTGGCACAAAAAGCCCTGCTGGAAAAAGCCCAAACACTGCATGCTGCTATTGGCGATGCCCAGCACGATGACTTTAACGAGTTTGATAAAACCCTGACTCAAGCGCAAAAAACAACCGGCATAAAACTGGATGCCAAAGAGCGCAAACAATTGCTCGATGCTATTACCTGGAAAAACCCAGACGCAGAACCCATCGTCAAAAAAGTGCTGAAGGACAAAGCAAACCCGCAGTACGGCAAGTTCAGCTACAAAGGCAAAGTGGTGGAGTTTGAAACCGATGGCGACCTGCGTGATAACGAAAACGTGCCACTTAACCCCAGCCTAAGCGTAAATGACATTAACGAAGCTTACTTTCAAAAAGAAGTACAGCCGCATGTGCCAGATGCGTGGATCAACCCCGATAAGCGCGATGCTAAAGATGGCGAGATCGGTATTGTCGGTTATGAAATTCCGTTTAACCGCCATTTCTATGTGTACCAGCCACCGCGTCAATTAGAAGAGATTGATGCCGATTTGGATGCTGTAACCAAGGATATTTTGGCACTGCTGCAAGAGGTGCATTCGTAATGGGACGCTATAAGGCTTATCCTGAGTATAAGGATTCTGAGGTTGAATGGTTGGGCAAAGTTCCTCAACATTGGAATATTAAGCGCGTAGGTTCACTTTTCGAAGAAAGGAGAGAGAAAGTAAATGATGTTGATTACCCTCCTCTCTCGGTGACAATGCAAGGCATAGTTCCTCAACTGGATAATGCCGCCAAAACTGACGCTGGTGATAATCGTAAGTTGGTTAAAGCTGGTGATTTCGTGATCAATAGTCGCTCTGATAGAAAGGGCGCATCAGGCATTTCGCCTCTGACAGGATCAGTTTCTTTAATCAGTATTGTGATGTCGCCGAGAAAATATAACTCACAATTTTTTCACCATCTTTTCAGATGCCAAGCATTTCAGGAAGAGTTCTACAGATACGGAAAGGGAATAGTTGCTGATTTATGGAGCACAAATTCATCCGAACTCAAAAATATACTTATTCCTGATCTTCCGGAGGAGGAAGCTAATCGAATCGCAGTCTTCCTCGACCACGAAACCGCAAAAATCGATACGCTGATTGAAAAGCAGCAACAGCTGATTCAACTGCTTAAAGAAAAACGCCAAGCCGTTATCAGCCATGCCGTTACTAAAGGCCTTAATCCTAATGCACCAATGAAAGATTCTGGCATGGAATGGTTGGGGGAAGTGCCGGAGCATTGGGTAGCGTGTTCGCTAAAACATCATGCGAAGGTGATTGACTGTAAGCACATAACTGCCGAATTCCTTGATGATGGTTTTCCTCTTGCTAGTATTGGAGAGGTTAAGGAATGGTATGTAAATCTTACTTCAGCAAAATTTACTAGCGAAAAATTCTACTTGGATTTAATCGGTGGCGATCGAAAGCCTGTTTCCGGAGACATTATTTATAGCAGAAACGCAACCGTTGGTGAGGCAGCTTTAGTGGCAACAGAAATGCCAGATTTCGCAATGGGACAAGATGTTTGCTTGATTCGGTTAGACAGAAATTTATTACCTGAATACATAATGCACGTTTTAAAATCACCAGTTATATCTCGGCAACTTGAATTAACTATGGTTGGCTCAACGTTTAAAAGAATAAATGTGGATGATATTAGGAACTTTAACCTTGCTATGCCTCCAGTTGAAGAACAAATTCAGATTGTCGAACATTTAGAGAAAATCTTAAGTAAGTACGACCAAATTATTTATGGAGCTCAGCAGTCAATCGAGCTAATGCAAGAGCGCCGCACAGCGCTAATCTCCGCTGCCGTTACTGGAAAAATTGACGTCCGTAATTGGCAAACTAAAGCTGTGCAATCAATGGAGAGTAAATAACGTCTATGGCCATCTCTGTTGCTCAAATTGATCTATGGCGTAGTGTTAAATCAGAAACTCAAAATCTTGAGTTTAAAGAAGCCAAAAATCAGTACGATAACGACAAGCTATTCAAATACTGCGTTGCCTTCGCTAATGAGGGTGGTGGCCATTTGTTGTTTGGCGTTGCCGATAAACTGCCGCGACCAGTGGTTGGCAGCCAAGCTATTCCAAACACTGTGGAAATGGCGGAGAAAATTTTTACCGCCGTCGGCTTTCGTGTTGATATCGAAGAAGTACAACACCCAGACGGCAGAGTTGTCGTGTTTGTGATCCCTTCACGCCCCAAAGGAACGGCTTATCACTACAAAGGGGCATATCTGATGCGCTCGGGTGAAGAGTTAGTGCCAATGAGCGAAGATCAACTTCGAAAAATATTCGCGGAAGGGCAGCCCAGTTGGCTAGATAACCCAGCGCTAAACGATCAAACCGCGCAAGATGTTATTCAGCAGTTAGATACTCAGGCATTTTTTGATTTAATAAACCTGCCCTATCCAACCAGCCAACAAAGTGTTATTGAACGCCTGCTTGCAGAACGCCTGATTGAGGAAACCCCTACCGGATTTGCCATCTTAAATATTGGCGCATTATTGTTAGCTAAATCCTTAAAGCATTTTCCTGGCGTAAGCAGAAAAGCGGCGCGTGTTGTGGTTTATGCTGGCGAATCAAAGCTAAACACCAAGTCTGATATTACAGGCGAAAAAGGTTATGCGGTCGGCTTTAAGGGTTTAGTTGCCTATGTTATGGGTCAACTGCCGCAAAACGAAATTATCGAAGACGCCATTAGAAAAGAAGTAAAACTAGTGCCAGAAGTGGTGATTCGTGAGCTTTTGGCTAATGCCCTTATCCACCAAGACTTAGAGATGACAGGTGCTTCACCGGTTGTTGAAATCTATACAAATCGTGTTGAAATATCTAACCCTGGTGAACCTATAGTGCCCGTTGAACGGTTTATTGATGGTTATCAATCGCGTAATGAGCGTATGGCCGACTTAATGCGCCGCTTCGGTATTTGTGAAGAAAAAAGTAGCGGCATAGATAGAGTAGTAGAGTCTGCTGAAATATTGCAGCTTCCTGCACCAGAGTTTTTAGTTAGTTTTAAACGTACCATTGTAGTGATCCATGGCCCCCGAAAATTTAAAGATATGGATGGCAGTGACCGTGTTCGAGCCTGTTACCAGCATTGTGTATTGCAGTGGGTACTGCGTAAACAAATGACTAATCAATCATTGCGTGAAAGATTTGGGGTATCTGAGAATACAGCCAATACGATATCGCAGATTATCACCAGTGCTGCCGAGCAAAAATTAATCAAGCCTGACCCAAATGCCCCTGAGTCTCGCAGGTATGCCCGTTATATACCTTATTGGGCTTAACTTTATGACCGGTTTTATTTCAGCGCAACCATGGCCGCCCAATAAGAAACGACACAAAGCATTGAAAATATTGAAAACTCTTATTTCTTTGCAAACCATGGTTACTAAAAATAAGCTGCCAGCCCCCTATTGGGTTTGCTAAAGGCAGGTAAATAGCTAGAGCGTTATTTGCAGCTAAATGTATTTTAAAAGGAATTCTTATGTCTGATCAGGCTACTGAGCGCGTATTTCAAAACGACATTATTCAGCAAATGCTGGCCAATGGCTGGCAGCTGGGTCAGCCTGAAAAGTACAATCGGGAACTGGCGTTATACCCTGAAGACGTTATTGGGTTTGTACAGCAAACTCAGGATGCACAGTGGCAAAAATTTAAAGCACTTTACCCGCATAATGCTGAACAAAAATTGTTAGAGCTGGTAGCCAGTCAACTAAATAAAGTCGACCCGAATGCGACCCACAAAGATGCCCGCACTTTCGGCACCCTTGGTGTGCTACGCCATGAATTGCGTGATCGCAATGTACGCATTAGCCTGTGCCAATTTAAACCAGAGCACGATTTAAACCCTGATACGTTGGCGCGTTACCAGCAAAATAGACTGCGTATTGTGCCAGAGCTGGTATATAGCCCTTGGGCGACGGAAACAGAGCTTGCCGAGACAGGTATCAAAGCCAAAGCCTGGCGCATTGATTTGGTGCTATTCGTTAATGGGTTGCCTGTTGCCACGCTGGAATTAAAATCGGAATTTAAACAAGCGGTAGACAATGCGCTAAAGCAATACCGCACTACCCGCTTCCCGATTTGCCCAACCACCAAAAAACCAGAACCGCTATTAACTTTTAAACGCGGTGCCATTGTCCATTTTGCCGTAAGCCAATATCAGGTGTATATGGCAACGCAGTTAAATGGCGCGGCAACCTACTTTTTACCCTTTAACAAAGGCACAAAAGACGGCGCTGCCGGTAACGATATTCCTGAGGATATTTCGCGCTACGCCACAGATTACCTGTGGAATGAAGTGTTACTGCCAGAGAATATTTTAAATATCCTCGCCAGATTTGTGCATTTGCATATCGAAGAAAAAGAAGACTGGGAAGGCCGTAAGTACAAAAAAGAAAGTATGATTTTCCCGCGTTATCATCAGTGGGACGTGGTTAAAAAACTGCTTCAGGCTGCAAAAACAGAAGGTGCAGGCCAAAAATACCTTATTCAACATAGTGCTGGCTCGGGTAAGTCGAATTCTATCGCCTGGTCGGCCCATCAGTTGTCTTCACTTTATAACGACAGGGGCGAGAAGCAATTTCACTCGGTAATCGTTGTAACAGACCGCACCGTGCTGGATGCGCAGCTTCAAGACACCATTTACCAGTTTGAGCATACCGATGGCGTTGTTGGGCGGATTAACCGCGAAGAAGGGGAAGGCTCGAAGTCTGAGAAGTTGGCAAAGGCGCTGCAAGACGCACAGCCGATTATTATTGTGACAATTCAGACCTTTCCGCATGTATTAAAAGCCATTGAAAAAAGCGCCACCCTAAAAGAGCGTTGCTATGCCATTATTGCCGACGAGGCGCATTCGTCACAAACCGGTTCTACCGCCAGGCAATTAAAAGAAGTGCTGATGGTTGAAAGCAAAGATGACGACGAAGAACTCAGTGCCGATGACATTATTGCCGCAGCTGTTGCAGCACGGCGTAACTCAAATAATCTGAGCTATTTTGCCTTTACCGCAACGCCAAAAGCAAAAACCCTAGAGTTATTCGGGCGTTTACCTAACCCAGCAGAAGCCGCATCAATCAAAAACAAGCCCGCCGCTTTCCATGTATACAGCATGCGCCAGGCGATTGAGGAAGGCTTTATTTTAGATGTGTTAAAAAACTACACCAACTACAAGGTGGCATACAACTTAGCGCAAAAGATCCATGCAGCTGATCAGGAAGTGGATAGCAAAAAAGCGAGAGTAAAATTAAACCAGTGGGTGCGCTTGCACGACCACAATATCTCACAAAAAGTGATGGTGATAGTGGAGCACTTTAAAGACAACGTGATGGGCTTATTGGGCGGCCAGGCTAAAGCCATGGTTGTAACCAGTTCGCGTAAAGAAGCCGTGCGCTACAAGCTTGGGTTTGATAAATACATTACGGAAAAGGGTTATCAAAGCATTCGGGCCATGGTGGCCTTCTCCGGTGAAGTTGAGTTTAGCGATAAAGATCCAAATTCTGACGCGCTGCTTGGTGAAAAATTTACTGAAACCAATATGAACAGCAATCTCAAAGGCCGTGATATGCGCAAAGCCTTCGATTCGGATGACTACCAGGTCATGATTGTGGCAAATAAGTTTCAAACTGGGTTTGATCAGCCGAAACTCTGCGCAATGTATGTGGATAAAAAACTCGGCGGTGTCGAGTGCGTACAAACGCTGTCGCGCTTAAATCGCACCTACCCTAGCAAAGAGGTTACAGGTACTTTTGTACTGGATTTCTTTAATGAACCTGAGGATATTCTGGCAGCATTTCAGCCATACTACCAAACAGCAGAACTGGCCGATGTGTCAGATCCAAATTTGATTTTCCAACTCTATGACAAGCTGCGCGCTCAGGGCATTTTTACCTGGAGTGAAGTAGAGCAATTTTGCCGTTACTTTTACGAGAGCAACAAATCTAATTCCGCCATAGCCAACATCTGTAAGCCTGCTGTCGAGCGTTGGCAAAAGCGCTATAAGTCTGCCGTTGACGCATTCAAACAAGCTAAAGATATGTTTGAGCGCACCAAAAGAACGGGCGATGCTGTATTAATAGCGAATGCTGAAAACAGTTTAAAAGATTGCCAGAAAGAAAAAGATGCCTTGGAGATCTTCAAAAAGGACTTGGGCACCTTTGTCCGCTTCTATGAGTTTATGTCACAAATTGTCGACTACGATGACACTAACCTGGAAAAGCTCTGTCTTTATGCCCGTAACCTACGCCCAATGCTGCGTGAAGCCATTATTGAAGAAGACGATATCGATTTAAACAACGTGATGCTAAGCCATTACCGTGTATCCAAAATTCGCCAGCAGAATTTACAGCTGCAAGAAAACAACGGCGATTATAATTTAGAACCTAATGAAGGCTTAGGAACAGCCAGGCCAAAAGATAAAAAGGAAGAATTCCTGTCGCTAATTATCAGCCGCCTGAATGAGCTGTTTATTACCGATCACCTCACAGACGCAGATATGGTGAATTACGCTTACACCATCAGAGACAAAGTGGGTGAAAACCAAGTAGTGATGACACAAATCGCCAACAACAGCCCAGAACAAGCAATGTTAGGCGACTTCTCAAGAGCCGTTGACGATGCCATTCTTGATAGCAACGAAGCACAGCAAAACCAGATGATGCAGCTACTCAGTGACCCGAAGAAATCTGCCGCATTTGCAAAAGTGGTGTTTGATTTGTTGGTTCAGGGTAAAGGTGTTGAACCAATTATTTAGCAGCTACACTCAGTTAATTGTATAGTCATTAAACAGATTAAATGACGAAAAAACGATAGCGGTCAAAAGCCATTTACTCAAAGCAGAAAATTAAGGCACTCTGAAGTAACTATAACGCTGGTATGCCTGTGGAAGGCATAAAAGTGCTAGCCAGTTAAGCTCATCAGATTAGTGCCAGTTGAAGCTGAATAAAAACTTGAATGAGTGTCTGAAGATGTTTGGCATAAAACTTTTTTGTATGAATATAGAGATTATCAATGGTGAATGACGAAGACCTTAAGCTTGCTAAAGCTCAGGCTAGAGAAATATGGAAGATACTTGATTATGTTCGAGGTGCGTCACCAATATCGAACTATAGATCTTTCATACGTATGTCATTAAGAGCTTAAGCTGCTGATATATTTAGATTAGTTAGCATTTTAAACACCCCGTTTTTTTGATCCCTCTTCAAATTCTGACGCTGGCAACGTTGTGCTAAAAATGCCAATGCTTCATTTATGGCCG
>Ga0209070_100597_pt1 | contig 16143 bp, 15 predicted proteins | sample SynthPrep_5_END__FD_187205 | JGI IMG/M metagenome (GOLD analysis project Ga0209070, IMG submission 187205) | Synthetic microbial communities from Ohio, USA - SynthPrep_5_END_DS10_MetaG (SPAdes) (version 2) | ecosystem: Engineered > Bioreactor > Aerobic > Activated sludge | place: USA: Ohio... | reverse complement strand
GACCATAGAGCGTTGGAACCACCTGATCCCATCCCGAACTCAGCAGTGAAACGATGCATCGCCGATGGTAGTGTGGGGTTTCCCCATGTGAGAGTAGGTCATCGTCAAGATTAAATTCCGAAACCCCAATTGCGAAAGCAGTTGGGGTTTTGTTTTGGCCGCAGGAAAGTTTCAGCTCGCGACAGGTAATACGTTCACCAACGTATTACCTGCCCCAACCGTCGCTAACCTTGAGCGCGAGAAGTCATGCTACGCGCCGTCGTCCGTTTCAACTTTAACCAGTGCTGCGCTCACGGCGCTGACATGGCGTTTGCCATTCACGTCATAACTAAGCCCAGTGGCTTCGGCATCCGGTTTGCGCAATACCAGTTGTGCCGACAATTCTTCCTTTTCGTAGTAGCTGCCGAACCAGTTGATCAACGCGCCGATATAACAATCATTGCCAATGACAACCCCCAGATTCGTGACAACTTCGAGGGTGTAGGGCGCCATGCCATAGCTGTAATAGTCGTTTTCTCCTGCGCCACTGGCCGGGACAGGGCAGAGCGGCGTGTTCGCTGAACTGACTTCTCCCGCCTGCGTCGCTTTGCTTATCGCCCGGTCAAGTGTCTGTTGCAGAGCGGGCTCCAACTCGTAAGTGGTGGTGCCGTCTTCCTTATGTTGAAGGGTGGGCACCTTCAGGTCGTAACGGTAATGAACCGCTATCGTCGGTACCCGATTGTTGATTCTGAGCGGGTTTAGCAAGTAAAGCTGATCAACTCCGTAGGCACCACTGCGATAAGCCGCATACACTTTTCCACGGATACTTATCCATTTTGCTGATTGGTTGGCGCCGCGGTCATTGGTGTGGAACAACGAACTTTCCGCGGCCGGGCTTCTCTTGATGAAACGCTCGCCGGTTCGCCGCCAGGTCTCCGTGTAGGTAAACAGACCTGTGCCGCCGGTGTAGGTATCGACGATAAGGTCGCGCTGACCATCGTCGTCCATGTCCAGCAGGGTGTACGTGGAGTGACCGAAATCGGCAGCGCCGGAAATGTCCGACGTCCTCAGCGCCTGCCACTCGTCTGGCGTGAGACCTGCGGGCTTCGATTTCGGAAAGTGCGTGTCGCTTGGATCATCCTTGTCGACGTCTCCAGAGAACGAGGTCTTGCCCGCGCGGATGCCAAAGGCTTCAAGCGTACGCTCCAGGGCAAACTCCGGATTATCCTTGCTCGCTGCTTGAATGCTGTTGCTCAGTTCATGCATCACTTGCGTATCGAGGTCATCCGGTGGGTAGGCAAGCGCGTCCGTCAACAGTGCCTGAAGGACTTTCAGGCGCTCGTCATAACGCTGATTCAGGCACGAGACATCGTCGGCGCATTCATTGCGAGCCTTTAACCACAGTCGTTGAGTACGTTTCAGTTCGGGCTGTACCTGGGCGGACGCCTTTATTAATGCTCGATAAACAGATCCCATCTGTACATCTTGTTCATAAAGTCCTTTGCCCGCGCAAACAGTGTTTTCGGCGGCATTCGCCGCTTTTGTGCAATCCATTCCAGCCGCCATTGCCTGCTGAACAAACAGCAGAGCGCAAGCGGACACGATGTAGCGTCCTTTGATGTACACGATGTAAGCCTTGTAGTGGGAAGTTGTCTTGGCGCGCAGGGTAAATGCTCGCAGAGGAATCTTGAAGCGCTGGCTTCAGGGAACCGCACTTCTGGCCGATAACCCATTCGGTGACTTAAAAGTCGCGCGAAATCGCTTGATAGCATTTTGCCGCCAGCTATCATCTGCGCGCCTGAAATTGCCCTCACTTCAATTGCCTGGAAATCTTCGATGCTGTCGTATCACCAAAAAAGTTTTCTGATCGTCGATGATTTCTCGGATTTCCGCAGTTCCGTGCGTTCGATGCTGCGTGAGCTCGGGGTCAAGGACGTCGACACGGCCGATACCGGTGAGCAGGCGCTGAAGATGTGCGCGCAGAAGTCCTACGATTTCATCCTGCAGGATTTCCATCTCGGCGATGGCAAGAAGAACGGCCAGCAGGTGCTCGAAGATCTGATGTCGGAAAAGCTCATCAGCCATGAAGCGGTGTTTGTCATGGTGACGGCCGAGACCAGTCAGGCGATGGTGCTCAGTGCTCTGGAGCACGAACCGGATGCGTACCTGACCAAGCCGTTCAACCGCTCCGGCCTGGCCCAGCGCCTGGAGCGTCTGGAACAGCGCAAGACGTTGCTCAAACCGATTCTACAAGCCCTCGATCGCGGCAAACCGGTCGAGGTGCTTAACGCCTGCATCGCCCTGTGCAAGCAGGACATTCGCTATTCACCGCTGTGCCTGCGTTATCGCGCCGATGCGCTGCGCGAGATGAATCAGAACGAAGCGCTGGAACGACTCTATGACAGCATCATTGCTGACCGGCCGTTGCCATGGGCATTTGCCGGACTTGGCAAATTGCTGTTCAAGCGTGGCCAAGTGGCGCAAGCCAAGGGCGTTTATGAAAAGGCCCTGAAGGTGTTCCCGATGATGCCGGCGCTGTACGACGGCATGGCCGATGTACTGGTCGCCGAAGGCGATAGCAAAGGTGCGCAACGGGTGCTGGAGGAGGCGATTCGCCTGTCTCCCTTGGCGGTGCGTCGGCAGGCGTTGCTGGGCAAACTGGCGATGGCCAACGAAGACTTCGACACCGCGTCCCGCGCCTATCGTCAGGCCGTAGCGCAAGGCGCGCAGTCGCGCTTCAAGGATCCGGAAAGTAATCTCGGCCTGGCTCACGCGCTGATCAGCAAAGGCAGTGAGCGCGGGCTCGACACGCGCACACGCCTGGAGATCAACACCACGCTCAGTGCGGTGGCCAAAGAAAACCCGAGCGACCCCGGCCTGCAGATTCGCGCGCGTCTGATGAAAGCCACCAGCCTGCTGCTCAACGATGCCGAGACCGCTGACAAGCTCACCGAGCAAGCGCTGATGCGCCTCGACGGCATGGAGCAGTTCATGAGTCCGGAAGCTGCGCTGTTGGTCGCCAAGCAATTGCAGATGCTCGGACAGGCCGAGGCGGGCACCTCGATGCTCAAGAGCTGCGCGGAGATCTACGGTGACGATCCGGCAGTAATGAAAGACATCGCCAAGCTCACTGATGACCCGACTATCCTCAGTTCCAGCAACGCTGCTGCTGACCTCAACCGTCAGGGCGTGCGCGTGTACAAGACCGGCAACCTGGTGGAGGCCCGTGATGTGTTCCGCAAGGCGCTGAAGATGCAACCGAAGAACATCAGTATTGCGCTGAACATGGCCCAGTCGCTGCTCCACGGCACCGACACCAGTGTGCCGTCGGCGGAACTGGAAGAATGTCGGGCCTGCCTGAAAATGGTTGGCCTGATGCCCGACACCGACGCGCGTTTTGCGCGTTATCAGAAGCTGAAAAGCAAGGCGTTTGGCGAATGAACCACGACGAGCAAGCTCTGGATTTTTCTACGGTGATCGCCTCCACCGTCCACGACATGAAGAACTCGCTGGCCATGCTCATGCAGGCCCACAGCCAATGGCTGGCGCGGTTGCCTGAGGCGCAACGGCTAGGCGCGGAGCAAGGCGTGATCGACTTCGAGTTTGCCCATCTCAACGGCATGCTGGTGCAACTGCTCGGGCTGTACAAGCTCGGCGTCAACCAGATGCCGCTGCAACCGGCCTATCACGAACTCGATGACTTTATCGAGGCACAACTGGCGGCGCATCAGGAGGTGTTTGCCAGTCGCGGGATCATCGCCACCTATGAAGTCGATCCGCTGAGCCCGTTGGGCTTCTTCGACCGTGAGCTGATTGCTTCGGTGCTGGGCAACTGCATCAATAACGCCATTCGTTACGCCCGCGAATCGCTGCTGATCACCGTCAGTGACGAGGCCGGGCAACTGGTGCTGAGTATCAACGACGACGGCGACGGTTATCCGGCCGAGATGCTCGAGCGCCAGGCCGATTATGTACAGGGCATCAATCACAGCAGTGGCAGCACCGGGCTCGGTTTGTATTTCGCCAATCGTATCGCGGCGCTGCATCAGCGCAATGGTGTCGAAGGGCGCACCGAAATCCGCAACGGCGGACCGCTTGGCGGCGGGGTGTTCAGCCTTTATCTGCCGTGACACAGGTTTTTGTTTGACGCTGCTTGATATTCCGAACAGCCGGAGCCTATTTTGTGCGGGTCGCCGTTCGCGGCTCGCACAATAACAAGGATTGCGTCATGACAACCGATGGCCAGCGTTCACTCGCGCAGCGATTGACCGGCATTGATGAGATTGAGTGTGTTACGCCGGATTTGAATGGCGTGCCGCGCGGCAAAGTGATGACCGCTGAGGGTTTCCTCGAAGGGAGGCGTCTGCAACTGGCCCGTGGCGTGCTGTTGCAATGCATCATGGGTGGTTACCCGGCAGCACGGTTTTACGGCAGCGACGACGGCGATCTCGCCCTGATTGCTGACCCGACCCAGATCCATCGTTTGCCATGGAGTGACGACCCGCGTGCCCTGGCGATTTGCGATGCCGATGAGTTGAGCGGCGAGAGCTCCAACCTGTCGACTCGCGGTCAGCTCAAGAAAGTCATTGCCCGTTATGCCGCGCGCGGCCTGGCGCCGGTGGTGGCGACCGAGCTGGAATTCTTTGTCTTCGCGCCGAATACCGATCCGACCCAGCCGTTCCGTCCGCCAGTAGGCCTTGACGGGCGTCGCGAGGATGGCCAATCGGCGTTCAGCGTCAGTTCCAATAACGGTCTGCGGCCGTTCTTCAACGAAGTCTATAAGTGCATGGCGGCACTCGGTCTGCCGCGCGATACCTTCATGCACGAGATGGGCGTCAGCCAGTTCGAGATCAATCTGCTGCACGGTGATCCACTGCTGCTGGCCGATCAGACGTTCCTGTTCAAGCACCTGCTCAAGGAAGTCGCGCTCAAGCACGGCCTGACCGTGGTGTGCATGGCCAAGCCGCTGGCACACACGCCAGGCAGTTCGATGCACATTCATCAGAGCATCGTCGAGACCGCTAGCGGCAAGAATGTCTTCAGTGATGCGCACGGCGAGCCAACCGCGATGTTTCGCCACTTCATCGGTGGCCAGGAGGCGGGCATGGCCGATTTCACCGCACTGTTTGCACCTAATGTGAATTCCTATCAGCGCCTGTGCCATCCGTACGCATCACCGAACAACGCCTGCTGGTCGCACGACAACCGGGCGGCCGGCCTGCGAATTCCGGCCAGTTCGCCGGTTGCCCGCCGGGTGGAAAACCGTTTGCCGGGCGCCGATGCGAATCCGTATCTGGCGATCGCCGCCAGTCTGGCTGCCGGTTTGCACGGGATCGAGAATGAGCTGGAACCGAGCGAAGCGATTCAGGGCGAGTTCGCGGTGCCGGACAATCTTGCGCTGCCGTGTACCTTGCACGCCGCGCTCGAACGTCTGAAACGTAGCCAATTGGCGAGGGAACTGTTCGGACAGGAGTTCATCGAAGGCTACATCGCTTCGAAGACCATGGAGTTGACCAGCTTCTTTGATGAAATCACTCCCTGGGAACGACGTGTTCTAGCAGCCCAGGCCTGACGTACCGCCGCCATCGGGCTATCGTTCTGGTAGCCCGATATCTACTGCAAGGAGCCGCTCGGAACGCCGATGCGCCAAATCTGGAAATCCTTTCGAGCACTGTATTTCGCCTCGCTGATGATGTTGATCGGCTCGGGCCTTCTATCCACTTATCTGGCATTGCGTCTGGCCGCTGACAACGTCGACGGCCTCTGGGTCGGCGCGCTGATGGCGGCCAACTATTTCGGTCTGGTGCTGGGCGGCAAGATCGGTCACCGACTGATTGCCCGGGTCGGGCACATCCGTGCTTATTCGGCCTGTGCTGGGATCGTCGGGGCGGCGGTGCTTGGCCACGGTCTGGTCGATTGGCTGCCGGCGTGGCTGGTGCTGCGGACCATCGTCGGTCTGGGCATGATGTGCCAATACATGGTGATCGAGAGCTGGCTCAACGAACAGGCGGACGCCAATCAGCGTGGCCTGGTGTTCAGCGGCTACATGATCGCTTCGTACCTGGGCCTGGTCCTCGGCCAACTGATTCTGGTCATGCATCCGGGCCTGGGGCTGGAACTGCTGATGCTGGTCGCGCTGTGTTTCGCCCTGTGTCTGGTGCCCGTGGCATTGACGCGGCGGATTCACCCGGCGCCACTGCATCCGGCGCCGATGGAGCCACGCTTCTTTATCAAGCGCGTACCGCAGTCGTTGAGTACGGTGCTGGGTGCCGGTTTGATCATCGGCTCGTTTTACGGTCTGGCACCGCTGTACGCCTCGCAACAAGGGCTATCGACCGAGCAGGTTGGTCTGTTCATGGGTAGCTGCATCTTTGCCGGTTTATTGGTGCAGTGGCCGTTGGGCTGGTTGTCCGATCGTTATGACCGGGCGCTGCTGATTCGCTGCTTTGCCGGGTTTTTGGCGGTGGCGGCGTTGCCGTTGGCCGTGCTGCCGCAGGTTCCGCTGGAGGTGTTGTTCGGGGTTGGTTTCCTGTGTTCACTGGTGCAGTTCTGTCTGTACCCACTGGCAGTGGCATTCTCCAACGACCACGTCGAAGGCGATCGTCGCGTGTCGCTGACCGCGATGCTGCTGGTGACTTATGGTGTCGGTGCGAGCATCGGACCGTTGCTTGCGGGCGTGTTGATGAAGCTGTTTGGCAGCCAGAGCCTGTATGCGTTCTTCAGCTTCTTCGCGTTGGTGCTGGTGTGGCGGATCCGGCCGAAAGCGGTGACCAATCTGCATCAGGTCGACGACGCGCCGCTGCATCACGTGGCCATGCCGGACAGCATGTCCAGCTCACCGCTGGTGGCGGCCCTCGATCCTCGGGTAGACGAGCAGGTGGTGCAGGAGCAGATGGTGCAGGATCCGGTGCAGACGCCGGCGAGTCCCGAGCCTGAAGCTGATACTCCGTCAGAGCCTGCGGCAGAAGTCGAATCGGATACCGATAAACCCGCGCCTGATCTCAGCGGCGGTAGACCCTGAACTGAACAAAAAACATCGCGCATAAAAAAGGGCAGTCCCGCCAAGGACTGCCCTTTTTATTGGCCGTGCGAATCAGAGATCGTCTTTGTCGAAACGGCGTGCTTCACGTTGCAACTGATACACGAAGCGCTCAACGTTGCGCGCAGCCTGGCCACTGATGTTGTGGAAACGCAGACCGGCAAAGGTGATGTTGAGTTTTTCTTCGAAATGCAGATAGCGCAATTCGACGGAGATCGGCTGGTTGCCGAACAGCGGCGGGGCGATCAAGCGGTCATAAACCTGGCCCAATTGCAGGCGGTCGGTGATATCACCTTCGAAACGCAGCTTGCAGCCGGTCGCGGAGATATCCAGCAGTTTGCCGTTGATTGGCGCCTTGAGTTTTTCGCCGCCCAGTTCAACGCTGACCAGATCGGTCAGTTTTAGTGCCGCACGGAAGGCATTGCGGCGCTGGTGGTAAACCACTTCAGTCGGCAGTGCGCCGGTGTAGAAACGATCACCCTCGGATTCTTCGATATTCAGCGTGCCGGTGCATTCCCAGGCGATGCGCACGCCTTCATGAAAACCTTCAACCTTGAATGGCTCACCGGCCTGCAGGAAACGTTCGCCATCACGCGGAATCATCTCGTCCAGTGCGATCGTAGCGCTGTCGCGGTCGACTTTGATCAGATAGCTCTGGAAGCGCTGGCTGCGCTCATGAAAGGTGATGATCAGCGGATCGTGGCTTTCTTGCAGCTGGCGCAGGTTGCTGGAGATTTCCAGTGGCGTGGTAAGCACCTTAGGGGGCTGCGGAGCATCATCCGCGCTGAGGGCGTTGGACACGGTTTATCAATCTCCAGACAAAATATGACGACTAGCCAGCATTTTGCCAGCATGTTTCGCGGGTTGATAGAGCTGGCGCATCAACGGCTCATGCCTGGCTGAGCGGACGCGGTGTGGCGGGTTTGGCAAATGTACCGCTGGCGTTATACAGCGCCGGCGCTTCACCGCCGGTGAGGATCTTCAGCTGATTGGCCGTGGCGGCCTGCTGGATCTGGATCGACTGGCCGTTCTTGACGTTGGCGGCCTGGCATTGAGCAATCAGATCGGTCAATGCATCGCCTTGCGCCAACAACTGCTCGCCAATGCTCGACTGGCCAGCCAGTTGCTCCAGACCGCTGCGGTCTGTCGGCAAGTTGAGGCTGGCGAGGATTTCGCTGCGTTTGCGGCCATGCTGTTCAAGCAGAATGATCAATGCCTGTTTATGCGCCAGAATTTCTTCCAGCAAGGGCATGTCGCGACCGTGCAACGCGAGGGATTCGGTTTGCAGCAACTCCAGCAATTGTTGAGCTGGAGCAAAGTCGTCGTTGATCAATTGCAATAAATTAGTGTCGTGCATGGCTGGCCTTGGGTTTTAAGCGTCCAAAAGCCTGGCGCCGGCAAAAGCCTAGCGCTGGGCTTCGAAGTTGAGCAGTTTGCTGGCTACACGGTTGCTGTCGACTTTATAGCTGCCATCGGCAATCGCGGCTTTCAACTCGGCCACACGGGCTTTGTCGACAGCAGGTTGATCGCGCAGCTTGTCAGTGACCTTCTGCAACTGTTGAGCCTCATTGCTGAGGTGTACCGATTCCCCGCTTTTTGCGGTACTGGCCGGTTCGGCCTGGGTATTCAGCGGCGCGGAGGTACCGGTTTCGGCGGTTTCCTTGGCGTTGCTGGTACGTGTACTGCCCGTAAGTGACGAGGAGCTGTTCAAACGGCTGAAATCGATGACCATGATAAAAACCTCTGGGAATTTGGACGCTTGCCATGTTTTCGGCCATCCCCTGGAAAACTTTAGGCACATTTACAATGAGCCTTGCATGCGCCGGCGCGTGTCCTGCTGCGGCACAGTTTAGGGAACAGCCGGGGTCAGCGCCAGTTTTCTACATCGCCACTTCCACTTGGCCGGGCGCGGTGACTTGCGCCTTGATGACCCTTTGCGAGTTGAGGTTTTTCACCCGGATCTGTTCTTTCAAACCGCCATTGGCCAGCGCTTCACCGGGCATGCGCACGGCGAGTGTGCCGCTGCGGGCAGTGATGACCACTTGATCACCCTTGCGAATGACTTCCGCCTGTTCCAGATGGACCAGAGTAATGACCTGATCGGCTACCGTTGGTCGGGTTAATTTCTGCCCGATCGCTTCGTCTACCGAGGTCAGAAAGCCTTGGTTGATCGTGCTCACGTCGCGTTCACGCAGGGTCACGTCCTGTGGTTCGATGATCCCTGCACGTTTCAGCGGTCGGGTGGTTGTCACAATCTCGCGAAACAGGCGGACTTGAGCGGGCACGAACACAGTCCAGGGCGAGGCGCCCTCACAACGGACCTTCACGGTAACCCGGCCCAGCGGACGTGCCGGACTCTCCAAAGTCGCTGTCAATTCCTTGTCGCACATAGGCATGCGCATACGGGGGTCGAGCTGGTTTACTTCGATCTCGTAGCGGCCTTCCGTTTGACTGGTGGCCAGATAGTCTTCTACGGTGAACTCAAGAAAGCCCTGAGTGACGCCGATAAGCATGTCAGGCAAGGTAACCGCATCAGCAATGGCAGGGCTGCCAGCGAAAAAGCAGCAGACGGCGGACATCGCGCAAAGGCTTTTGCGAGCGCGGGAGGTCAGGTGTCGGAAAAATGTCGTTTGAGCGTTCATACGAGTTAAAAAGCAAGCGCCGTGCCGTTTAGCAATGAATGTGCGTCGCAACAACACTTGGCGTTGGTGTAGGAGTCTGGGCATGGCTGGTGTAATGGATTCGGTGAACCAGCGCACGCAACTGGTGGGGCAGAATCGCCTGGAGCTGTTGTTGTTCCGTCTTGACGGTCAGCAGCTCTACGGAATCAACGTGTTCAAGGTGCGGGAAGTGTTGCAGTGCCCGTCGCTGACGTTGATGCCCAAGTCCAGTCCTGTCGTGTGCGGGGTGGCAAATATCCGGGGGGCGACCATTCCGATCCTTGATCTGGCAATGGCCACCGGTTCCGGAGCGTTGAAGGACAAGAACAACCCGTTCGTGATCATCACGGAGTACAACACCAAGACCCAGGGTTTCCTGGTCCGCTCGGTGGAGCGCATCGTCAACATGAACTGGGAAGAGATTCATCCACCGCCCAAGGGCACGGGTCGCGATCACTACCTGACCGCTGTGACTCGGGTGGACAATCAGTTAGTCGAAATCATCGACGTCGAGAAAGTGCTGGCGGAAGTTGCGCCGACACCGGAAGCGATTTCGGTGGGCGTGGTCGATGTCGAGACCCAGACCAAGGCACTGTCATTGCGTGTCTTGACGGTCGATGACTCGTCGGTGGCGCGCAAGCAGGTCACGCGTTGTCTGCAGACAATCGGGGTCGAAGTGGTGGCGCTGAACGACGGTAAACAGGCGCTGGATTACCTGCGCAAGCTGGTCGATGAGGGCAAGAAGCCGGAAGAAGAGTTCCTGATGATGATTTCCGACATCGAGATGCCGGAGATGGACGGGTACACCCTGACGGCGGAAATCCGCGGCGACGCACGCATGCAAAAGCTTCATATCATCCTGCATACTTCGTTGTCGGGGGTATTCAACCAGGCGATGGTCAAGAAAGTCGGTGCAGATGACTTTTTGGCCAAATTCCGTCCTGATGACCTCGCATCCCGGGTAGTCGACCGGATCAAAGCAGCAGATATCAGCTAGGAGCGTTTTGCTCCTGGCGGTCAACACGATTTAAGAGGCGGCATCATTGTCTACGGGTAATTTGGATTTCGAACAGTTCCGGGTCTTCCTGGAAAAAGCCTGTGGCATTCTGCTCGGTGAAAACAAGCAGTACCTGGTCTCGAGCCGTCTCAACAAACTGATGGAGCAGCAAGGCATCAAATCCCTGGGTGAGCTGGTTCAGCGCATCCAGACCCAGCCGCGCAGCGGTTTGCGCGAGCAGGTGGTCGATGCCATGACGACCAACGAAACCCTGTGGTTTCGTGACACCTATCCGTTTGAAGTCTTGAAGAACAAGGTGCTGCCTGAAGCGATCAAGGCCAGCCCCAACCAGCGCTTGCGGATCTGGTCAGCGGCGTGCTCGTCGGGCCAGGAACCGTACTCGCTGTCGATGTCGATCGACGAGTTCGAGCGGACCAACCTTGGTCAACTGAAGATGGGCGTGCAGATTGTTGCCACTGATCTGTCCGGCCTTATGCTGACCAACTGCAAGACCGGCGAGTACGACAGTCTGGCCATCGGTCGTGGTTTGTCGCCGGAACGCCTGCAGCGTTACTTCGACCCGAAAGGGCCGGGCCGCTGGGTGATCAAGGCGCCGATCAAGAACCGGGTAGAGTTCCGTTCGTTCAACCTGCTCGACAGCTATGCCGCGCTGGGCAAGTTCGACATCGTGTTCTGCCGCAACGTGTTGATCTACTTCTCTGCCGAAGTGAAGAAAGACATCCTGTTGCGCATTCACAGCACGTTGAAGCCGGGCGGTTATCTGTTCCTTGGCGCTTCCGAAGCGTTGAACGGCTTGCCGGATCATTACCAGATGGTGCAGTGCAGCCCGGGGATTATTTACCAGGCGAAATGATTGCAGCGGCAATACAAAAAAACGGGAAGCCTTAAGGCCTCCCGTTTTTTTATGCCCCAATTATTTTATTTCCCACGAACACCACACCCCCCCTGTGGGAGCGAGCCTGCTCGCGAAAGCGGTCTGTCAGTAAAACAATTGGCGACTGACACGCCGCCTTCGCGAGCAGGCTCGCTCCCACAGGGGATCTGCGTTGACCTGGCAAGGACGGCAAGCGGCAGAAAAGCGGCATCCGGCGGAAACCGGTTGCCGCTTTTCTGGCATTGCCGCTTTGCCGATGCCCCGCAAAGCCCCGGTTTATGGGTGTTTTGCCGTTTGGCACGGCGCTTGCTAAAGCTCAGTTACGAAAAACCGGTCACCTGAAGGTTCCCGACATGAGCATCAGCTTCGATAAAGCGCTCGGCATTCACGAAAAGGCATTGGGCTTCCGCGCCCAGCGTGCCGAAGTGCTGGCCAACAACATCGCCAACGCCGACACCCCGAACTACAAGGCTCGGGATCTGGATTTCTCCAAAGTGCTTGAAGCACAGACCCAGAAAAACGCTAACGGCACCATCGCCCTGAACATGACCAACAGCCGTCACATCGAAGCTGAAGGCCTGGGCAATGGCGACGAATCGCTGATGTATCGCACGCCGATGCAACCGTCGATCGACCAGAACACCGTGGACGCTCAACTGGAACAGTCGAACTACGCGGAAAACGCCGTCGGCTTCCAGGCCAGCTTCACCCTGCTCAACAGCAAATTCAAAGGGCTGGTGTCAGCCCTGCGCGGAGAGTAATCCATGTCCCTGTCCAGCGTTTTCAACATTGCCGGCAGCGGCATGAGCGCACAAACCACGCGTCTGAACACCGTGGCGTCGAACATCGCCAACGCCGAAACCGTCTCTTCGAGCATCGACCAGACCTATCGCGCCCGTCACCCGGTGTTCGCCACCATGTTCCAGGGCGGCCAGAACAGCGGCAGCAATTCACTGTTCCAGAGCCAGGACGCGGCCGGTCAGGGCGTACAGGTGCTCGGTGTGGTCGAAGACCAGAGCAACCTCGAAGCGCGCTACGAGCCGAACCATCCGGCGGCCGACGCCAAAGGCTACGTCTACTACCCGAACGTCAACGTGGTGGAAGAAATGGCTGACATGATTTCCGCGAGCCGCTCGTTCCAGACCAACGCCGAAATGATGAACACCGCCAAAACCATGATGCAGAAGGTACTGACCCTCGGTCAGTAATAAGGGGCGACTGCCATGAGTGTTTCCGATACCACCAGCAGCCTGAGCATGAATGACATCCTGGCGAACTCGTCGAAAAAGACCAGTTCGACCACCGGTGGCATTGCTTCGGCGACCAACAGCGCCACCGGCGGCCAGGCACTGGGCAAGGATGCGTTCCTGCAATTGCTGGTCACCCAGCTGAAAAACCAGAACCCGCTTGATCCGCAGGACAACAGTGCCTTCGTTGCGCAGTTGGCACAGTTCAGCAGCCTTGAGGGGATCACCACCCTCAACAGCACTGTCAGCTCGCTGGCCGGCAACTACAACTCCTCGCAGGCGTTGCAGGCTTCGTCGCTGGTGGGCCGCAATGTGATCGTGCAGACCAACTCGGTTCAGCTCGACGATCCGAGCAAAGGCATGACCGGCTCGGTCACCGTTCCGTCGTCGATTGCCGGCGGCACCGTCAGCATCACCGACAGCAGCGGCACGGTGGTTCGCACCATCGATCTGGGCAGTCGCGCCGCAGGCAGCGCGAGCTTCACCTGGGATGGCAAGGACAAGGACGGCAATCTGGTCAAGACCGGTACCTATACCGTCAAGGCCAACGCATCGATCAATGGCACCTCGACCGACATGGCGACCTACCTGCCGGCCACCGTCACCAGCGTGACGATCAGCCAGACCGGTGGCGAGCTGATGCTCAACCTGTCCGGCAAGGGCACCGTTGCCCTGTCCAAAGTACAAACCATTGGTATATAGAGCCGACTAACCGGCACAAAGGAGTGGAATATGTCTTTCAATATCGGCCTTAGCGGTCTCTATGCAGCCAACAAACAACTGGACGTGACCGGCAACAACATCGCCAACGTCGCGACCGCCGGTTTCAAATCGTCCCGTGCAGAATTCGAAGACGTTTACTCGTCGACTCGCCTGGGCAGCGGCAGCAAAGTGATCGGCAATGGTGTGCGTCTGGCCAACGTTTCCCAGCAGTTCACCCAAGGTGACATCAACAACACCGGCAACGTGTTGGACATGGGCATCAACGGTTCCGGTTTCTTCACCATGAGCAACAATGGCTCGGTGTCCTACACCCGTGCCGGTACGTTCAAGGTCGACAACGCCGGTTACATTACCAACACCGACTACACCTCGCGTCTGCAAGGTTATGGTGTGGATGCCAACGGTAAGATCGTCAATGGTGTGTTGACCGACCTCAAGATCGACACTTCAAACCTGGCGCCTAAGTCCACCTCGCTGGTGACCTCGACCATCAACCTGAACTCGACTGCGCCAGTGATCGACGACACAGTGGCCGCCGGCAAGTTCGATCCGAGCAACCTCGCGACCTACACCAAATCGTTCAGCACGCCGATCTATGACAGCCAGGGCAACATGCACCCCATGGATCAGTACGTGGTGAAAACCGGTGCCAACACCTGGAAGGTCTATACTCTGGTGGACGGTCGTAACCCGGATGCAACGGGCAGTGATCCAAAAGTCACCGCGCCGGTGCCTTCCACCATGACATTTGACTCCGCTGGCAAGCTGACGCAGGTCAGCACCCTGCCTGGCCCGGTGATCAGCAGTGACCTGAAGCTCACGGGTTGGGTGCCGGGTAATGTCGTCAATGGTACGTTCAAGGCTAATGGTGCGGCCGCGAACCCGGCAGGTATCACCATTTCGATGGCTCAGACCACCCAGTACAACGCGGACACTGCGCGTTCGATCCCGACGCAGGATGGTTACGCCACTGGCCAGATCACCAACCTGACCATCGATGGCACCGGTACGCTGTTCGCCAACTTCAGCAACAACCAGAGCAAGGCCATTGGCCAGGTCGCACTGGCGAGTTTCACCAACGAACAAGGCTTGCAGGCAGTCGGCGGCACTAGTTGGAAGGAGACTTTCGCTTCGGGTATTCCGGGCTACGATGCGCCGAAAACCGGTACGTTGGGTGAGGTGGTTTCCAACTCGCTGGAAGAGTCGAACGTTAACCTGACCAACGAGCTGGTAGACCTGATCAAGGGCCAGAGCAACTATCAGGCGAACGCCAAGACCATCTCGACTCAGAGCACCATCATGCAGACCATCATTCAGATGACCTGATTCTGGTATCTGCTTGTGCAAGGAAGCCCCTCTTTTGAGGGGCTTTTTTGTTGGGCTTTTTTTGGGGGGGGGGCTGTTTTGATTGGGTGTATATCCGTTGCTTCGGGTGCTGCGGCTGGCGGTTCGCTCTTACAGCGACTCACTCCGACCAATCTCCGATTGCACACTCCCAATCCCACTGTGGGAGCGAGCTTGCTCGCGAAGGCGACCTGAGAGCCAGGCAGCCTCTGCCAGATGTACTCAACTTCTGTAAGCGCTGCCGAAGGTAAACGGCGCCCAAAAGAAAACCCCCGACACACCAGAAGTCTGTCGGGGGTTTTATTTTGCCTGGAAGAATCAGGCGTCTCGCAACGCCTGATTCAGCTCAGCTTATTGGCAAGCTTCGCAATCCGGCTCGTCGATCGCGCAAGCCTTTGGCACTGGAGCAGGACCGGCAGGTGCTGCCAGAACCGAATCGTCGCCGTGGTTGCCGCCGCTGGAAACAGCGTTCAGCTTGCCGGTGTTGATGGTCGACTTCTCGGTGCTGGTCGCGGCCAGGGCACGGAGGTAGTAAGTGGTTTTCAGGCCACGGTACCAGGCCATGCGGTAGGTCACGTCGAGCTTCTTGCCCGATGCGCCGGCGATGTACAGGTTCAGGGACTGAGCCTGGTCGATCCACTTCTGGCGACGGCTGGCGGCGTCGACGATCCACTTGGTGTCCACTTCGAAGGCGGTCGCGTAGAGCTCTTTGAGTTCCTGCGGGATGCGTTCGATCTGCTGCACGGAACCGTCGTAGTACTTCAGGTCGTTGATCATGACCGAGTCCCACAGGCCGCGGGCTTTCAGGTCGCGGACCAGATACGGGTTGATCACGGTGAATTCGCCCGACAGGTTCGATTTCACATACAGGTTCTGGTAGGTCGGTTCGATCGACTGCGATACGCCAGTGATGTTGGCGATGGTCGCGGTCGGTGCGATGGCCATGATGTTGGAGTTACGGATGCCTTTCTGCACACGGGCACGTACCGGCGCCCAGTCCAGGGATTCGTTCAGGTCAACGTCGATGTACTTCTGGCCACGCTGTTCGATCAGGATCTGTTGCGAATCCAGCGGCAGGATGCCCTTGGACCACAGCGAACCCTGGAATGTCTCGTAGGCGCCGCGCTCGTCGGCCAGGTCGCAGGAAGCCTGGATCGCGTAGTAGCTGACCGCTTCCATGGACTTGTCGGCGAACTCGACCGCAGCGTCCGAACCGTAGGGAATGTGCTGCAGGTACAGTGCGTCCTGGAAGCCCATGA
>Ga0209070_100596_pt1 | contig 16223 bp, 13 predicted proteins | sample SynthPrep_5_END__FD_187205 | JGI IMG/M metagenome (GOLD analysis project Ga0209070, IMG submission 187205) | Synthetic microbial communities from Ohio, USA - SynthPrep_5_END_DS10_MetaG (SPAdes) (version 2) | ecosystem: Engineered > Bioreactor > Aerobic > Activated sludge | place: USA: Ohio... | reverse complement strand
AATCTTATCAAGGCTCACCCACTGAAAGACAGCGTGGCAGGAAAAAGACAACGAGCCTATTGGGACGACAAATTTAGGGCAGAAATATTGTTTGGTTGATTTTCAAACAAAGTATGTTCCCGCCCTGTGAAGGGGATGCTAACTGGCCCGGTTACCCTGTTAAACTGGTCTTTTGTGCGTGATGATCAACCCCGGCGCGACAGCTGCCTGCAGTTAGCCTTGGCAGTGCGTCAGGAAGTACAGGATTTAGAAGCAGCTGGCGTGAATGTGATTCAGATTGACGAAGCGGCGCTACGCGAAGGCTTACCACTTAGAAAAGCCCAGTGGCAAAGCTATCTGGACTGGGCGATAGCATCTTTCCGCATCAGCGCTAATGGTGTAAAAGATGAAACGCAAATCCATACCCATATGTGTTACTCCGAGTTTAATGACATTATTGGCGCTATCGCCGAGATGGACGCCGATGTGATTACCATTGAAACCTCGCGCTCAGATATGGAACTGCTCGATGTCTTTGAAGCGTTTTCCTACCCTAACCAGCTAGGCCCCGGCGTGTATGATATTCACTCGCCCAATATCCCATCAGAGCAGCAGATGGTTAACTTAATGCAAAAAGCCGCTGAACGGATCCCGGCACAGCGCTTATGGGTGAATCCGGATTGTGGTTTAAAGACCCGGCAATGGGAAGAAGTGCTGCCTGCACTGAAACATATGGTGGCCGCCGCGAAAACCTTACGCGCCACTGCGAATCAACAACCGCTAATAAGCAGCAGCTAAGTACTAGGCTGCCAGTAACTACGTAAGTTAATCGCCAATAATCCAGTTTAGTCGCGGGGTTATTGGCGAGATAATTGTGGGCGTACTGGAGAGGAAAGGCATGCTGCAAGTCATTTATCTTTCATTGTTTTGGTTTATACTGCGATTTTTCTAAGTCCATATTTTAGTTGCGGCTTTAAACTAAGAGCGAATGATGACCCCAAGAATACTCTCTCCACTAAGCTTATCTACCTTATGTTTAGCCATAGCAACCTGCTTGACGGCCTGCTCCAAGCCGAACAATACGCCAAATGAATTGTCTAACTCAGCGGCCACAACTGAAGTCACGGTGCAGCTAAGAGTGTTGGAAACCACTGATCTGCACGCCAATATAATGGATTATAACTATTATACCGGCAGTACCGATGCCACTATTGGTCTAGCGCGCACCGCTAGCCTGATTGCCGCTGCCCGGGCTGAAGTGCAAAATACTGTACTGGTTGATAATGGCGATCTGATCCAGGGCAGCCCGCTGGGCGATTATGTGGCTTATAAGGGGCTGGCTGAAGGCGAAGTGCATCCGGTAATGCAGGCGATGAATAGCCTGAATTACGATGTAGCGACCATTGGTAATCATGAGTTTAACTTTGGCTTAGACTTTATGTATCAGACTTTAGCCGGTGCCAACTTTCCTTATATCAGTGCCAATGTCTATTGCGAAGCCGAGCAATGCCGCGAGGGCGTAAAGCGCGGCGATCACCTCTACCCACCATATTTAATTAAGAAAACCGCAGTAACGGACAGTGCAGGTAACACCCAGCATATCAATATTGGTTATATCGGTTTTGTACCGCCACAAATACTGCAATGGGATAAACAGCATTTGCAGGGCGAAGTCAGGGTAGCCAGTATTCTGGACACAGCCCAGCAGTTGGTACCAGAAATGAAAGCAAAGGGTGCCGATTTAGTGATCATACTGGCACACTCGGGTTTAGGGCAGGTTACTGCTACGCCAGATCCGCAAGCCGAACATCTGGCGTATGCATTAACCCAGGTACCACAGATTGATGCGGTATTATCCGGGCACAGCCATTCACTTTTTCCAGATGCCCGTTATCAGGATCTGCCTAATGTCGATATCAACCACGGCTTAATTAACGGTATTCCTACTGTAATACCTGGCCGCTGGGGCGATCATCTGGGGGTAGTCGATTTTACGCTAAAGCAGCATGGTGCAGGTTGGCAGGTAAAAAGCGCTCGCGCGAGCGCCTTACCGGTATTTGATAACAGCAGCAATCATGCCTTGGTAGAGCCGCATCCTGGCATCGTTGCAGCGATAGCAGAGGGACATCAGGGCACTATTGCCTTTATGCAGCGGCCAATTGGTGTTGCCGCCAGTGATATGTACAGTTTTTTGGCTCAGGTGCAGGATGATCCTACGGTGCAGATCGTGGCTGATGCGCAGCGAGCGCGTGTAGCCACCTTATTGCCACCTGAGTTGCAAAGTTTACCGCTGTTATCGGCAGCGTCTCCCTTTAAAGCTGGCGGCCGGCGCAGCAATAGCAGTGATGCGGAGCAATATGTACAGGTAGCGAAGGGCGAGTTAAGCTTTCGCAATGCCGCAGATTTGTATCTGTACCCTAATACCTTGGTTGCGGTTAAGGCCACCGGGGCAGAGATCAAAGATTGGCTGGAATGTGCCGCCAATCAGTTTAACCAAATTGATCTTAGCAGTAGTGAACCGCAGCAACTGATTAATACTGCGCATGCCACTTATAATTTTGATGTGATCAATGGCATTAGCTATCAGATAGATGTTAGCCAGCCGGCAAAATTTAATCAGCGTTGCCAGCTGGTTAATGCCGAAGCGTCGCGCATTGTTAATCTGAGCTATACCGATGCTACAGGCAAGGTTTTTAGCGGTGCAGCCTTTGCTAGCAAGCATTTTTTAGTAGCGACCAATAACTATCGTGCTTTTACTGGCCAGTTTGCCGGTACCGGCAGTGGTAAAGTAGTGTTAGAAGCACCGGACACCAATCGTGAGGCGCTGGTCGACTTTATCGCTAAACAATCAAACTATGACGCAGCAAGCAATAGTTATCTCGGGGCGGTAGAGCCAGCCGCAGATAATAATTGGCAGCTCATGCCGCTACAAAGTGCCGTGAAATTAGATATCCGCTTTCAAACGCAGGATTCGGCCATTGCCGAAAGTTTTGTTAAGACACAGCAATTTTGGCCTATGACCAAGCTGAGCGTGCTACCTAGCGGCTTTGCTGAATATCGTATTGATTTACAGTAATTTTTTGATGCTGGCTAAAAGCCAGAAATTTCTCTAAGATTAGCTTAGGGCACACCCTAAAGGATGGGGTTAGTTGCTGCTTGAGCTAGTACTGTTAAGTGGCTCAATTGATGAGCTTTAAGACAACTGGCACAGCCAGGAGGTTTACATGCTAAACAACATGCTAAAAAATGCGATAATCCGAACGCCGCTGTGGGTTTTTAGCTTAGCAGTTTTTTTATTAACATTGCCTGCTTGCGCTCAGCAACCTGTTACTGCTGCTCCTGCTACCGCTTCAGCTGTAAAAAATAGTACCGCCTATGGCGATTGCGCGTTAATTGATTTTAAAGATATCGACAGTAGCGCGCTGACTAAAGCGGAGTTAGTGCAAAAAATGGATCAGGATTTTGCTGACAACCTGAACAACAGTGAAAAATGTATGGCCGAAGCCATTAATTCGGGAGCCGGGCGAATTAGCGCGGCGGGTGCCGGGGCGGGTAATACCGGTGATGCCGCTGCGACAGGTAATCAGGCAGCAGGTGCAGCGCAGTCTGAAAGCACGGCCAATCAGCAAGCACAAGGTGGGCAAGAAGCGGCAAGTTCGCCGTCGGCTGTAACCAAAAAAGGTCAAGGGCAGTCAGGTAGTTCAGCGGTATGTGATACTGTTAAGCAAGGCTTAGCTGCCGCAACCACCGACAGCGAGAAAAAACACTTTCAGGCGCTAATGACCCAGTATGGATGCCAGGGGTAATGATTACCCCAGATAATAATAATATGACTATGGAAATATGATTACGGAGACTAGGATGCACATTTTCACTACGATAATCGCAGCTATACCCGCAGCGAAGCGCTGGTTAGCTGCCACGTTCACCTTATTTGCGCTACTGTTAAGTGGTTGTCAGACAACACAGACCAACGTCACTTCAGTTGGCCCTTCGATTGCCGGGCCGTCCAAAACGCCGGAGTTAGGCACCGCTCAGCGGCAATTTAACTACAATTCTGCCATTTTTTTAGACGTGGCTATTCCGGTGTTTGATCCGGGTATTCCAGTAGATTCTCGTGGCAATATTGATGACAAAAAAGTGGCAGATGAGGACATCTGGCCTCAAGTGCGGCGCTTAGAGGCTAACCGCTTTGCGATTGATACCAAAAAAGCCTTGGCCGCAACAAAGGCGTTTGGCGCGATTAATGTTACGCCAGATGCCTCAGCCTCGGCAGATGTATATATATTGGGTAAGATTAATTATTCAGATACAGAAACCGTAAAAATCAGTGTGCGGGTGATGGATGCTACCAATGATATTTGGGGTGAAAAAAGCTTTGAGCATCGGGTAGGAGAAGCCTTCTATCGGGATGCGCTGCGTAAAGATCAAAACCCCTATGCCCCGATCTTTAATGATATTGCGGCTTATGTGTACGACTTATTAATTAAAAAGTCAGACACCGAGAAAAAGGCCATTAAGCAAGTGTCTGATTTGCGGTATGCCGCTATGTACAGCCCAGAGGCTTTCTCACCTTATCTGGTGAGTAAACGGAAAAGTTTTACCTCGCGCCAAACGGTGTTTCAGTTAACGGGCGCGCCTTCGCCACAAGATCCCATGCTCCAGCGCGTAAGTTTATTGCAAAACAAAGACGAGCAGTTCGTTGATCAATTACAAGATAGTTATGAAGCTTTTTATGCTGAAACGCATGAGGCCTATCTTAAGTATCAGCGTGAAACCCTGCCAATAGCAGCCGATATCCGCAAGAAAAAAGCGGAACGGGCAGCCCAGCAATTGGTCGCAGCGGGTGGCGCTGTGCTAGGTATTATGTTGGCGAAAAACTCTAACTCCGCTGCTGGCGAAGTGGGGGCTATTGCGGCTGGTGCCGCGGCGGTATACAGCTTATCAAAGGCGATTGAAACGAATCGACAGGTAAGTGCGCAGCGCGATGTATTAAGTGAGATGGGGCAAAACCTGGATATTAAAGTGACACCGCAAGTGGTGGAGCTTAATGATCAGACCATTGAATTAAAAGGTACCGCGAGTGAACAATATACTCAGTTAAGGCAGCGTTTATTAGAGATTTATCAGGTAGAAGCCACACCCGATAAGCAGCTGTAAACCTTAACCAGTGGAAGGAGCCGCTATTGGCCTCGTTAGATGAACAGATCAACGGCGATCAACTTGCCAAAAAATCGCGCTATATTAAGCTAAGTGTTTATATTGCGGCGGCTTTGTTATTGGTTGCGTTGGTGTGGCTGGTCGTAAAAATTTTACCTGCCTCACCGCTGCGAACCGATAACATCTCTGTGGGGCCAACGGCAACTGTTCCGGCGCCTCAGCTAGCTGTTAGTGCCGGTGCTGAATTTGATGCTGAAGCCAGAACCGCGCTGCAGCAATTGCTGTCTCAGACCAATGCACAAGTCGATTTGTTGGCCGCGGATCCACTGCTTAGCCGTTGGCAAAGTGCTACTTTGCGTCAGTTGCAAGCGGGTGTTCAGCAAGCGTATCAGCTATACGGTCAGCAGCGCTATGCTGAGGCGGCTACCTTACTACCTGATTTACAACAGCAAGCGCAGGCCTATCAAACAGCCTATACCGATGCTTACCAACAGGCCCATACTGCTGCTATGGCGGCCTTTACCCAAGCCGATTTGCAGCAAGCCACACTGCACAATAGTAAAACCCTTAGCATAAACCCCGAGTTCACGCCGGCATTGCAATTACAGCAGCGCTTAGCTGTGGCAGCAGAGGTGCAGGCGTTATGGGAACAAGTGCGGGTAGCCGAGCTGGAAAATAACCCAGGCAAGCAAAAAGCCTTACTGGAGCAAATTCAACAGTTAGATGGGGCCGATCAGGCTGCGGCAGCGCGCTTGGCTGTTATCAATAGAGGCCAACAGCAACAGGCTTTTGCTCAGGTATTGGCCGAAGCGGTTGCCGCGCTGGAGCGTAATGATTACTCACAAGCGCGTCAGGCTTTAGCCCGGGCACGCAGTATTGACAGTAACCGGCCAGAGCTACGCAGTGTGCAACAGCAACTTGCCCGGGCCGAGCAAACGAGCGCAGTGACCGAGGCGGTGCAACAGATTGCGGTATTTAGTACTGCCGATGAATGGCCTACAGTGCAACTGCTGGCAAACAAGGCGCTGAGTACGGCCCCGGATCACCCCGATCTGCAGCAAAGCTTGCAGCAAGCCGAACGTATTCTGGCCGCGAGTCAGCAACTTAACCGCTATATCCAGCAGCCAGAACGGTTAACCGATGCCAATATTCAGCAAGCTGCCAATGCTGCGATAGCTCGTGCTGAACCGCTTGGTACACTGAGTGCTAAATTAACGGCACAGCTACTTCAGTTAAAGCAGCTAATGCAAACTAAGCAGCAGGCTGTAGCGGTTAGAATACTGAGCGATCAGCGTACTTATATCCGGGTGTTAGGGGTTGGTAATGTCGGTGAAGTAAAAGATAAAACCATTCAATTAGCCCCCGGCAGTTATCAGTTTGAAGGTGTTTGTAAAGGGTACCGTACCGAGATCATCACTGTTGCGGTTCATCCCAGCCCAACCCCCATAGAAGTTGCGCTACAATGCAAGGTTCGCATCTAACAGGAGTAAATTGTGAGTCGTATTGATGATGCTATTACCTCAGATAAGCGTAAACGTAAGTGGCTAGTACTCTCTGCCGTATTGTTATTTTGTGGCCTGCTAGCGGCTTACTTAAGTTGGTTATTTTTGTTAAAGGGCTTTACGGTTAAGGTGTTGCCAGTTGAAGCTGCCCAAAGCCAACAGTTTGCGGTAAGTTCAGGCGCAGGCTTTTTTATTGAAGATAAATTCTATTTATTCGGAGCTCAGGCGAAGATCCGCGTTAGTGCCAGCAAATTTGCCGCCAAAGAGGTGTTAGTTTTAGCGACTCAGGACAGCAATCTGAGTGTTACGTTGGAGCCGTTGCCAGCGACGGTCAGTTTGGTTACTGCGCCGCAGTTAGCCGATATAAGCTGGTCAGTAAATGGGCAACTGCTAAGTCAGAGCCAAAACTTTGCTGAGCAGTTTCAGCCCGGTAGTTATCAGATAACCGCTGAGCATCCGTCCCATCAACCGGCTAGCATCAGCGTTGAACTTGCTGCTGCAGATGAAATAACCCAAACACTGACCTTAACCCCGGTACAAGGTAATCTGGTGTTAGCATCGCGCCCGGCTGGCGCGACCATTAGCATTAATGGCGAGCTGGTAGGGCAAACGCCGCTAAGTATGCCGAAACCCGGTGGTAGCTATCAGGTAGAGCTTACCTTAGCAGGCTATGAGCCTTTGCAAGATACCATTAACCTCACTTATCGCCAGCCAGCACAGCAACGCGATTACTTTTTACGGCCAGTGCAGGCTAAGCTAACGATTGCGGCGACACCTGCCGGCGGTATTTTGCTGGTGAATGGTAAACCGGCGCAAAGCCCGCTCAGTTTAGATGCCGGTAAAGCCTATAGCGTGCGTTATGAAAAGCCGGGTTATTTACCGCAAACGCAAAGTCTTACCTTGCAAGCGGGAGAGCAGCGCACACTACAGATGGCGTTAAAAGCCGAAATAGGGCAGGTACGCTTTAATGCCAATGAGGTTGCCGAGGTCTTTATTAATGGTCAACCACAGGGGCAAACACCACTGACTTTATCGCTGCAAGCATTGGCGCAGCAGGTAGAGTTTCGCAAAAGTGGTTATCGTACTGTTAGCCGTACCGTGACGCCTAGTTCGCGTCAGCAACAAACAGTCCAGGCGGAGATGCTGACGGAGTTTGCGGCGCGGCGGCGTGAAGGTAAACCCCTATTTGCCGAAACACTAGGCATTAGCTTTATTGGCGTTCAACCGAAAGCCTTTACCATGGGCTCACCACCAAATGAAACGGATCGGGGCCGCAACGAGCATCAAATTAAAGTCGATTTTAGCCGTAATATATGGGTATCGGCACACGAAATTACCGAAGCGCAGTTTGCCGTCTTTAGTGGTAAGGGCACAGGCTCTGCGTTGCCGGTAACACAAGTCTCCTGGCTTGATGCCGTTAAATTTACCAATTGGTTAAGTGAGCAAGAAGGCTTAACACCTTTTTATATTATGCAAGGTGAGCGGCTTAGCGGGATCCGGGCTAACAGCAACGGCTATCGTTTACTAACCGAAGCGGAATGGGAGTTTATTGCTAAACATAATAGACGCGCCGCCAGAACCACCTATGTCTGGGGCAATGAAGAGCGGCTGCGCGCCAAACAGGGCAACTTTGCCGATAAGGCTTTACAAGGCCAACAAACCTTTGTATTTCGTGATTACGAGGATGGCTTTGCGGGTAAAGCGCCCGTGGGCAGCTTTAAAGCGGAGCGAGCCGGCTTTTTCGATTTAGATGGTAATGTACGTGAATGGGTACATGATTATTATGCGCTGAATGTACCAAACACGGAGCAAGTGCATATGGATTATTTAGGGGTTAGCGGCGGTCAGGGCCATGTGGTTAAAGGCGCTTCGTTTAAATCGGGGCGTTTCAAGGAGCTGCGAGCCAGTATCAGAGCTGAAGGCAGCGGGCCCGAAGACGATGTGGGCTTTCGGATCGCGCGCTATAACTAAGTTGTAGCGCAGCCACTTAACATCAGATAGCGTAAGCAGGAGCTAAAGATGAACAAAAAACGTATTGCATTGGCACTCGTGCTGCTGGTGTTAGCCGGATCAGCAACGGCTTATTTTGTGTCGCTGGACGCGCCACAAGATTTTCCAATTAATATTTAAGTGTGGGAAACCCCTAATGAGTAAACCAAATTCTGCGGCAATGAACCCCAACCTTATCACTAGCTTGTTGGTGTTGCTTGCTAGCTTTACGCTGGTGCATCTGTTTTATGAAGGTATTATCCGACCGGCTGCCAGCGCCGTGCTAGCGACATCCGGTAGTAGTAGCTTGTTCTCTATCTGGGTTATTTTAAAAGATATGGAGCAACAGATCTGTTTCTCATTACTGTTTTTTTGTCTGTTTCTAATGGGCTATAAGTTATGGCGTTTGCTGGATGAAGAAACGCTATATACCCGTGATTTTCTAAAAGATTATGATAAAAGCCTGCCACTGGATGTTGATCTGGCCCTGTCAGATTTAGAAGCCTCAAAATATAAAGAAAACCCCGCTATGGCTACCTGGATAAATTGTATCCGGCGCTTTAAAAATACCCGCAACGTACAGCATGCCGCAGATGCGATTGCCTCGTCGGTTGACAGTGTCGCAGCGCAGTTGGAAAGCGGTAATAATATGATCCGCTATATTATTTGGGCCATCCCTAGCATTGGCTTTGTGGGTACGGTACGTGGTATTGGCCAGGCCTTGGCGCAAGCTGATCAAGCACTGGCCGGGGATATTGCCGGTATGACAGCCTCTTTAGGTGTCGCCTTTAATTCTACGCTGGTGGCGCTATTTATCTCGTTGATCTTAATGTTTTTTATGCATCTGCTTAACAGCCGTCAGGACACCATGGTGCTCAATACGCAGCAATCCTGTGAAAAACATTTGCTTGCGCATCTGCATAACTGATCTCAGGTTATGAGATTAAAACAATGAGATTAAAACGCCGCCCCGATGATGGTTTTAATATGTCCTTTTTGGATGTCATGGCCTGTGGTTTAGGGGCTATTATCCTGATTTTTATTCTGGTCGATTTTCATGCGTATTTGCCAGAACCGACTGACGAAACCAATAAGCTCCAGCAGGAATTAAACGCGGCGGCGCGTCAGCGTGAGCAATTGCAAAAGTCTATTGATGAGCTTAACGATAAAATCGCCATGGAATCCAGCACCCAGCAAGATTCCCGTAGCTCGCAAGCCGATACCAGCAGTACCCAAAGTAAGTTGTTGCAGCAAATTTCTACTGAGCTGGCAGTGGTGGCCGATTTAGAAAACCAGTTAGCCGCGCTGGCTCGCTTACCGGTGCCCGATGCCAATGTGCAGTTAAGTGGCAGCGGCCAACAAAGTTATATTACCGGCTTAAAAGTGGAAGGACGGGAAATCGGCATTTTACTGGATAAATCGGCTTCGATGATGGGCGATAATTTACTGGAAATTTTGCGGTTTATGGCACTGCCTGATAATCAAAAAATCACGCAACGCAAATGGCAGCGTACCCGGCGTACTGCACAATGGTTGCTAGCCCGCGCCCCGCAAAATGCCAAAGTTACCGTTGTCGCTTTTTCAGAAGATGCCGTTATGCTCGGCACCCGCGCCGCCAGCTCACCGCAGGTTACCGATTCTATGAACGCTATCGTCCGCGATATTGGTAAGCTGGTGCCCAATGGCGGTACCAACCTGCAAATCGGCATACAGAAGCTACGTGAGGTACATCCCAACGTTACCGACGTGTATATTATTACCGATGGCTTACCCACGCTGGGCGATGGTTTGGGCGCGCGGTGTCGTGGCTTATTAACCACTAGAAAAACCATTTCATCGCAGTGTCGGCAGGAGTTGCTGATTGAAACCGTAAAACGTGCCGGTCAGGGACTACGGGTAAATGTTATTTTATTACCGCTTGAAGGTGATCCTTATGCTTCAGCAATGTACTGGAGCTGGACCCAGGTTACCGGTGGCACCTTTTTAGCGCCAGCCGGGGAGTGGCCATAATGCGCCGGATCAGACGAGCCCCGGTAGAAATTTTTAACCTGTCGTTTCTGGATATTATTTCTTGTGCCTTTGGTGCGGTGGTGTTGCTGGTGTTATTGGCTAAAAATGGTGAAACTGATACTCAGGCTGGCCCGAATAATCTCAGTATCTTAGTGGATCAGGTGTTGGCCGCGCAGCTTAATGTCGAATTGTTAAAAGGCGCTTTATCAGATAAACAACAGGAGCTGGCCAAGGCTCAGGCGCGCTCAGCATCCGTCACCGAACAGCTAAAAGCACTGGAGTCTTCCGTGCCAAGAGCGCAGCAAACTTTACAGCAATTGCAGGATCAGGCCAGCTCGTTACGCAACGAGATCCGGCAGGCGACGGCGATGCTCAATGTCCCCAAATCCACCGATAAACCATCAGCAGAAGTGGGCGGTATACCAACCGATGCGGACTATGTGGTGTTTGTGATTGATAACTCCGGCTCAATGGTGGCGGGGGCCAAATGGAATCAGGTAATAGCAGTGGTGAATGATATTTTAATGAACCACCCGCAAATGAAAGGCTTTCAGATTATTGCTGCTGATGGCAGTTTTTTATACACCGGGCAAGAGGGCCAATGGCTCAGTGATTCAACCACCATGCGCCAACGCGCTATGGATAGAATGCGACGCTTTACCGGCGGCGGCAGTGCGCCGGAAGTGGGTATTTTACGAGCACTGGATTTATACAGTAAAACCCGTGGCAAGGTCAGTTTATACGTATTTGGTGATGACTACCGCCATCGTGATCTCGATGCCATCGTCAGTGAAATTACCAGTAGAAATACCGATGCCAGTGGTAATCCCCGGTTTCGCATTCATGGTATAGGTTTCTACCGCCCTAGTGGTGGTGACGCGGCACAATTTGCGGCTTTTATGCAAGCCGTATCAAAACGCAATCGCGGCGCCTTTGTTGGTTTAGCATTTTAGGTATTAGTCGTATTTAAGCTGAGCTTTATCTGATAGCACTTGACAGTAGGGGAGCTTAGCGTTGAATTTGTTACGTTTCGCTTACACTACTTTTATTGTCGTTAATACTGAGATCAATAAAAATACTACAAAAAAATAAGAGCATACTCATGAAAAAAACCTTAGTTACCCTCGCTATTTCATTAGCGCTTGCGGCGTCAGGTCCACTGTTTGCCGAAGAGAAAGCTACGCCCGCCACAGTCAAGGCAAAAGAACAAACCTTTAGTAGCCTGATTGCCAATAAAACCGCTATTAGCGGCTTATTTACTATCTATCTGGACGAGAAAACCGGCGAAAACCTGCTGGTGATTACTGAAGCACAATTAAACAAACCCTTTTTGTATTTTGCGCAAACCTTAGATGGGGTAACGGAAGCGGGGCATTTTCGCGGTGCCTATCGTGAAACTAAATTAATTGAATTTCGCCGTTACTTTGATCGGATTGATGTGATCAGCAAAACGCCGCGTTTTTATTTTGATGAAAACAGCGCACTGTCGCGTGCAGCCGAGGCCAATATCAGCGAAGCGGTACTGGCCAGTATTAAAATTGAAAAGCAAGAACAAGATAAACTGCTGCTCAAAGCCGACAAACTGTTTTTAAGTGAAGATTTGCACAAGGTATCGCCCTGGGCTAATCCGAATGATCCCAACGCCAAAAAACGTTTTAGCTTAGGCAAGCTGGATGACAAGAAATCGCGCATCGTGCAGCATCGCCCTTACCCGGAAAATCTGGATATCGTTGTAGACTATGTGTTTGCCGATGCCAACCCCGGGGTGCGTGGCGGCAATGCGCTAAGCGATCCACGGTCGGTATCTATTAAGGTGCAACATTCCTTTATTGCCTTACCAGAGAATAATTTTCAGCCACGCTTTGATGATGCCCGGGTAGGGTATTTTACCACTCAGGTCGATGATATGACCTCAGCCGATTGGGCACCGTTTCGCGACGTGATCCACCGTTGGGATTTACAGAAAAAAGATCCTTCGGCAGCCGTATCTGAACCGGTAAAACCCATTGTCTGGTGGATTGAAAACACCACGCCGCTAGAGTGGCGCGATACCGTTGCTGCTGGCGTATTGGCCTGGAATAGTGCTTTTGAAAAGGCCGGTATTAAAAATGCGTTAGAAGTGCGCATTCAACCCGATGATGCTGATTGGGATGCCGGTGATATTAATTACAACGTATTACGCTGGACCTCATCACCCACGCCACCCTTTGGCGGTTATGGCCCCTCGCTGGCTAACCCGCTTACCGGCGAGATTTTGGGCGCTGATATTATGCTCGAATACGTATTTATGAAAAACCGTTGGATTTTCGATCAGCTGTATACTGACGGCGGCGCGAACCTGTTAACTGAGCAACAAGGCCATGTGCATGCTAATGGCGTTTTGTGTTCGGCTGGGCACCAATTACAGCAAAGCCTGATTTTTGCTGGCGCGCTGGGTACCGGTATGGGCATTGATAATAATGAGATTTTACGCCAGGGCTTAATGGAGTTAGTACTACACGAAGTAGGCCATACGCTGGGGTTAAACCACAATATGAAAGCCTCTAACCTGTGGAATGCCCAAGAGGTACATGACAAGCAGAAAACCCAGGGGATTATCACCGGCTCGGTGATGGATTATACCCCAGCCAATATTGCGCCAATTGGCAAATCGCAGGGGGATATTTTTCAAACTAAGCCTGGGCCATATGATGATTGGGCCATTGAGTATGGTTACAGCCCGGCATTAGCCGATGCCACAGCAGAGCAAGCGCGGCTGGAGAAAATTTTAGCGCGTTCAGTTGAGCCCGCTCTGGCGTTTGGTAACGATGCTGATGATATGCGTGCGCCAGGCCGGCATATCGATCCGCGGGTGATGATTGGCGATATGTCATCTGATCCGGTGGCCTATGCCGCAGATCGCTTGCAATTAATTGAGCAGTTATTTGGTCAGCTTAGCAAGACCGCCTTAACCGATGGCCAGTCATATCAGCGGTTACTCACTTCGGCCAATATCCTGTTTGGCCAGTATCGCGGTCAGGCCGATGTCGTATCACGGCAAATTGGCGGGGTTTATGTCGAGCGTGCTGTAGTAGGCGCGCCAACTGATCGCAAACCACTAACGCCGGTACCGTTAGCGCAACAAAAAGCGGCCATGAAACTGTTAACTGACAAGGTGTTTGCGCCCGATGTGTTGCAGAGCATGCAGCCACTGTATAACCAGTTATTACCGCAGCGCCGTGGTTTTAGCCATTATGGCCGTAATTTGGATCCGAAAGCGCATGAGATGATTTTAGGCCTGCAGCAATCGGTATTGAATCAGCTATTACACAAAGCGGTATTACAGCGTATTTCTGATTCGGCGCTTTATGGCAATCAGTATAGCCTGACCAGCTTTATGAAAGATCTGACTGATAGCATCTTTGTCGATAGCCGCAAAGCCAGCTCACAAAGCCATAACCTGCAAGTGGAGTATGTGAAACGCTTAATTGCCATCGCCGGTTTAGAAAAAGCCAGCGAGTACGATAACTTAGCCAAAGCGGCGGCCTTGTTACAATTGAACACGATTCAGGCTGGTAAGTTACCACGCGGCGCGGATGATGCGGCTAAAGCCCAAAAAGCGCTGATTGATCTGATGATTAGCAAAGCGTTGCAAGCCTAAGCCTGATCTTTAACTTTACCGGATAGCGGGAATTGCTTATCCTGCTATCCGGATTAAACATTACTGATGATGAAATGAGCCTATACCGCCAGTCTACAATGCCGTTACGTAACCTGCTTATTGCCTGGTTACTGTGCGTGCAATTTGGCTGCGTTTTGGTAGAGGCGTTTGCGGCCAGTGTACCTGCTGATACCGCAGATCCGCATCATAGTTATAGCCTGGTTGTTCAAGTACTCACTTCCGAACATGCATCACAGCAGTTAGCACCCGGCCAGACCGATAGCGCTGTGGCCGCTGAACATGCCAATCACGGCTGTGATCATTGTAATCATTGTCATGCCAGCCATCTGGGTTTATTTAACGTCCCTACCGCACTAACTATTAGCGCTGAACTACAACTTACCGGCTATATAAACCAGCCGCCAACTTCCCCACAAGCCAATATTTACCGCCCACCCATCGCCTGATTTTTTGCTTAATTACTTTTAATTATTCAATAAACAGGAGTTGTTATGTATTCCATTCTATTTGGCAAGCGCCTTGTGGCGTTATATGTATGCGTGCCGGTGATGCTGCTGTTTAGCATCATTGGTAGTAAAAGCTATGCGACAGAATCGTTGCCGCCACTCACACTAGAGCGCGCGGCAAAACGGCTGGTCCAGCAACACCCGCAATTGCAAGTACTTGATTGGCGCTTAAAAGCCGCGACAGAACAGTTGCAAGTGGCCGCGCTTAACCCGGGTTATGAGCTGGCGCTTGGTGCTGAAAACCTGCTGGGTACTGGTGAGTTGTCAGGGGTAAAAAGTCTGGAGCTGAGTGTCGCACTTTCTTCGGTGCTGGAGCTTGGCAACAAACGCCAGACGCGAACGGCAACCGCCTCGGCGGAGCAGGCCTTGCTGCTGGCGCAGCGGCAAGCTAACAGTTTAGATTTACTCGGTGAACTAACGCAGCGTTTTATTAGCGTACTCACCTTGCAACAAAAATTGCAGTTAGCAAGCGAAGCCGTTGCGATAAGCGAGCAGGCATTACAGTTGGTGGGCCAGCGGGTACAGGGCGGCGGCGCACCGGAGGCTGAGCTATTACGGGCCAGAGTAGCGGTGCGGCAGGCCCGGTTGCAGCAGGGGCTACTGCAGGCAGAGTTAGCGAGCGGCAAGCTGGCACTGGCCAGCCTGTGGGGCGCACAGCACGCCGATTTTAGTGTGGTGAGCGGTGACTTATTCCAGTTAACCGACAGCACTGATTTTCAGTTGTTATACCAGCGCGTGCTAACTACCCCGCAACTGGAGGTGTTTGCCGCGACAGCGCGCTTACAACAGGCAAAGTTAGCGCAGTTGCACAGCCAGTCGGTTGCCGATGTTAGCTGGCAACTTGGGGTGATGCGCTCACAGGAAAATCGCGATTTTGCTGTAGTTGCCGGTGTCTCAGTGCCGTTATTCAGCCAGAGCCGTAATCAGGCGGCAGTAAAGGTCGCTTTAGCCGAGAACGAAGCGCAGCGCGTAACCCAGCAAGATGAGTTGCTGCAACTGCGTGCCCGCTTGTATCAGGCCTGGCAAATGCACCGCTATAGTACCATGGCAGTGCGGGATCTACAGCGTGAGATCCTGCCGCTGTTACAGCAAGCCCTAATGCAAACGGAAGATGCCTACCTACGCGGCCGCTACAGCTATGCCGATTGGTTGTCGGCTCGCCAGGCATTACAAGAAGCCCAACTGCAACTGTTGGATGCTGCTAGTACCGCACTGAGTAATCAGGCATTACTTGAGCAGCTTACCGGCCTGCCACTGGCCGCCAGCGCCAATATTAACCGCCACCTTCCCAGGGCAAGAGCGTGAGTGCTCATTTTTCATTCATGCTTAATCCAGCCAGTAAAACCAGCTCAAGATAGTCTTCATTTATATGGGCTCGGCGCTGTTTACGTGGCACGCTCATCGCTTTACTGGTCT
>Ga0209070_100590_pt1 | contig 16500 bp, 14 predicted proteins | sample SynthPrep_5_END__FD_187205 | JGI IMG/M metagenome (GOLD analysis project Ga0209070, IMG submission 187205) | Synthetic microbial communities from Ohio, USA - SynthPrep_5_END_DS10_MetaG (SPAdes) (version 2) | ecosystem: Engineered > Bioreactor > Aerobic > Activated sludge | place: USA: Ohio... | reverse complement strand
GTTGACGGCTTCCTGTTCCTCGACAAGGCAAAGTTCGCAGCGTCCTTCGCCGCCGACGTCGATCCCGAAACTGCCGCCTTCATGGCCGACTCCCAGGTTCCATGGGGTGTTGAAGCCTTGGCTGGCGCCGTGACCGAACCGGCCTGGAAGGTGAAACCGAGCTTCTATCTGGTCGCCTCCGATGATCACATGATCCCGCCGCCCGCCCAGCGCCTGATGGCCAAGCGCGCCGGAGCGACCGTCACCGAGGTTCCCGGCAGCCACGCGGTCTATGTCTCGAACCCGCAAGCCGTCGCTGATGTCATCGAAAAGGCGGCAAAAGCCAAAAAATGAGATGCTTGAAAGCCGAATCGAGAACTATAACCGGGGAGACGATCCCCGGTTATATAACTGTGGAGTTTTCAGTGGCCGGGATAGATCTTAAACTTCCGAGCCCGAAAAATAGGTTGGCCGCCAGAATTCTGCCCGTCTGTCCGGCCTCCATGCCTTCAGAATGTTGCATCCTGCGGGTGTACAAGATCGACATGTACCTTGCGGCGGTATCGCATCGGGCTGATGCCGTGGATTTGTCGGAAGAGCCTGTAGAAATGACTAAGGTCATCGATGCCGCAGTCGAGCGCGATCTCCGAAATCGGTGTGTTTGACGTCGCCAGATGCCGGGCGGCGTGGTCCATTCTCACGGTATTGACATAGGCAGAGGGCGTTTGACCCAGAAGCCGGCGGAACGTGCGCGAAACATGTTCATGGCTACGGCCGGAAAACTTGACGAGCGCCGGCACGCCACTCCGTAATGCTTGCGGATCTGCCATCGCATCGCAGGCCCGCATCATCCAGTCCGGTGCCTCTGCAGGCGCTGCATCCACCGCATCGATGAGCAGATCAGTCATCAACGCGAGCAGGAAAGATTCGATACGTGCGAGCGATCTGTTCCCGCGGTCAAGGATCTGTTCCAAAGCGGACAATTCTCTGAGCTTCGTAGCATTCAGCCGGAATGCGGCCGGCATCCGGCCATTTGTCCAGAAGTAACGTCCTGCCAACTCGCCTACGTAGCGGTCAAGAAGATGCGCTGCGGTCTCCAGGCTAAATGCAACGTTGACCATCCGACAGGGTGCTTCCTCGGTGTTTTGAAACGCGTGACGGTCCGACGGGCGAATGAACATCAGCCCACCGGATTCGACTCGCTCGACCGCACCATTGATGAAATGCGAGCAACTGCCGGTGACAATCCAGAAACACTCGAAAAAATCATGATCGTGAAGCGCAGGAGGGGGTGTCCGTTCGATCCAAGGTCGATTGACATGGAATGCTTCATTTGGCCCGATCTTTGCGGCAAGACTGATTGTGAAACGCTTACTCACATCAAATAATCCCGTAAAATTATCAAGCTGGCCCAAGAAATCTGGGAGTATCTGAATAACATTGTCAATGATTGTCAAGTCGTGGTTGTTGGATCAGTCGTCTGGGAGAGGCGGCTCCAACGGGGAAGCGGTTTGGACAATGACTAGGGAGGAGAACGCAGATGTTGCAGAAAGTTTTGTGGGCGAGTTGTGTCCTGGCATTGAGTGTCGTTGGCACTCCGGCCTTTGCCGCAACCGTCAGAATTGCAGAACACCGGCAGGCCAGGATCGAAGCCCTGAAAGCTGTTATCCCGGACATCGAAAAGCAGACCGGTGTCGACATTGAACTTGTGGAATATCCAGGCCCTGATCGCGAGTATGTTTCAAAATTGCTGACAGAGATTGCCGCCGGGGCTGGCCCCGACGTGTTTTCTCTGCCGAGCATCAGTCAGGTCGTCGATTTCGCGACCGCCGGCTATCTGCAGGACGTGACCGAAGAGGTGAAGGCATCGGACGCCTATAGCAACTTCTACGATATCACCAAAAAGGCCGCCACATTCGATGACGGCAAAATCTATGTGATGCCGACCATGCTGTCGGTGCAGCAGCTGTTTTTTCGCCGCGACATTCTGGAAAAGGCGGGCATCTCAACGGAACAGCCCAAGGACTGGAACGACCTGCTGCAGCGTTCGATTGACGCAAAGGCAAAAACCGGCAGTTACGCTCTGATGCTGCCGATGGGCGTGACCTGGGGCTCGGGGTCTTTCGTTGAGAGTTTCAGATTTTTAATTGCCGGCAGCTCCACACCGCAGATTGCGTCCGCCGGTGGGAAGCTCGATCTGACCAGCAAGGGGGTCGGTGAGGTGTTTGGCTTCTATGAGCAGATGGTGGCTAACAAGCTCCTGCCGGTCGATCCGCTGCTTGGCCCAGAGCCCTGGGTGATCCCGAAATACGAGATGTTTCCTGCGGGCAAGTTGTTGATCACGAGTTGTGGATCCTGGTGCTACATTTTCGATTGGGGTCCAAAAAGCAAGAACCCTATTCCTGATGTCACCAAGACAGTGGGTACATGGTCGGTTCCCGGTAAGGACGGTGGCCAATACGTGATGGTGGATCTCAGCCATCCCTGGGCGGTGAATACTTCGGCTTCAGATCCGGATGCTGCCAAGAACGTCCTCAAAGCCATGGGTTCGGTCAAGCTCATGGTTAGTTATGCCGCAAACGAAGGCAATCTGCCCTCGCGCAAGGATGCGGTGGACGATACGGAATTTCAGAAACTCACAGCACTCGTCCCACTCATGAAGGACCTGGATCGCGGTGCCTATCTGAAAAGCGCACCGGGCTTCTCGACGGTTATGGAAGGTGTCGGTCGAGCCACGGAGGCGTTGCTGCTCGAAAAGGCCGACGCAGCCGGCGCCCAAAAAATCCTCGTCGATTACGTCAAGGCGACGCTCGGCGACGATGTGGTCAAGTAAGCCGACCGACCATCTCGAGACCGGGGCACGGCAAGCGCCCCGGTCGCCACCGAACGAAACGGTCCGCTCTGCGACGGTCGATCAACGGCTGGCCTGGCCACATCTTTCATGAAAGACGAGTGAAACATGTCAGAGAGCTTCAGACACAGGGAGGTATGGCGCAACCGATTGCTCATCCTGCCTTCCGTATTGCTGTTGACAGCCTTTGTGATCTATCCCGCCTTCGTTGCAATTCAAACCAGCCTGAACAACGCGGCCCTGACGGGACCTGCCGCAATGAGCCCCCGTTTTATCGGTCTGGCGAACTACTCCAGGCTTCTTTCCGACGGCAACTTCTGGCGCTCGCTGGCCATCACCTTCTGGTTCGTATTGTTCTCAGCCGTGATCGGCCAGCTTCTGCTCGGTCTCCTCTCCGCCATCTTGTTGCGGCGGCGTTTTGCACTGAGACCCCTGATCAACGCCATCATCCTGATGCCCAATGCGGTGCCGGAAGTCGTCGCGGCCTTGATGTGGGCATCGATGCTCGCGGCCGGGGAATATGGCACGCTCAACAACATCGTCGCTTGGTTCGGTATCGATCCGCAGCGCTGGCTGACGACCTTTCCGTTGACGATGATCGTCATCATCAACATCTGGCGCGGCATAGGCTTTGCAATGATCCTGATGACGTCGGGCCTGAGCGCGATCTCGGACGAACTCTATGAAGCGGCCTGGATGGACGGCGCCAGTGCCAGCCAGATATTCCGCCGCATCACACTGCCTCTGCTTGTTCCAACCATTTTCCTCTATCTTCTCGTTTCGACGGTCTCCACCATAGGAATATTCGGCCTTGTTTTCGCGCTGACCCGAGGTGGGCCGGCCGGGGCAACAGAGATCATCGGCATCTACATCTACAATCAGTCATTTAACGCCTATCAACTCGGATATGGTTCGGCGGTCGCCGTTGTGGTGCTGGCCTTCTCGCTGGTGATCGGGATGATCTATGTCCGCGCGCTGAAGGTGGAAGTCTGATGGCTGAACGCACCGAGACCGCGAAGGCAGCCGCGAGCCGTTATGGGCTCCTCCTCGTCATTAGCCTCTATTGTATAATGCCCTTCCTCTGGCTTCTTGCAGCCGCCTTCGACGCGGATGCGACGCTGTTCCTGAAAATGCCTGCGCAGTTCAGCCTGACCAACGTCTTCCGGGTTTTCCTGGAGCAGGACGGGCTGCGATGGCTGATGAACTCCCTCATCGTCTGTGGCCTGTCGACCGTGCTCGTTCTCTTCCTCGCGGGGTTCGGGGGCTATGCTCTGTCGAGGACGCAAGCCTGGTGGAAACGGCCGTTTCTCTATTCGATCATACTCATCCGGGTCCTCCCGACGACCGCGCTCATCGTTCCGCTCTACAAGGTCATGTTGAGCGGCAATCAGTTTATCGCGAGTGTTGTCCGCCCGGTTGTCGATCCTGAATATTTCCGGGCGACGATGCGTATCGTTGGTTTCATCGACGGCTATTTTGGGCTGATAGTGCTGATGGCGACGATGCATTTGCCGCTGGCGCTCTGGATCATGAAGACCTTTTTCGACACGGTTCCGCGGGAATATGAAGAGGCGGCGATCATGGATGGCGCAACCTTCGCGCAACGCCTGCGTCGCGTGCTTATTCCACTCGCAATGCCGGGTCTCGCCGCCTCAGGTCTTTTTGCCTTCATCGCCGCCTGGGGTGACTTTCTTCTGCCACTGACTTTCATCTCGTCGCCGGAACTGCGGATGCTCCCGCTTGGAATCTACAGTGCCTTTCTGCGCACCAGCGAGATCGACTACGGCCTTCTGGCCGCGATCGCAACCATCTACACCATCCCCGCCATAATCGCTTTTGCCTTCGCACGGCGCTTTCTGGTTCAGACCTTCGGCGGCGGATTGAAGGGATAACACTGATGTCTTCCATTACCCTCAGCAAAATTCGCAAAAGCTTCGGCGCACTCGAGATTATCAAAGGCGTCGACATCTCGATCAAGCAAGGCGAATTCGCAGTCTTTGTCGGCCCTTCCGGCTGCGGCAAGTCCACGCTCCTGCGCATGATCGCGGGCCTGGAATCGATCAGTGGTGGTGAGTTCCGCCTTGATGGCGAGCTCATGAACGATGTCTCGCCGGACAAGCGGGGGCTCGCGATGGTTTTCCAGTCCTACGCGCTTTACCCGCACATGACGGTCGCGGAAAACATCGGCTTTTCCCTTGATCTGAAAGGCGTCGACAAGGCCGACATCAAGCGGAAAGTCGGTGCGGTGGCGGAAAAACTCCAGTTGAGCGCGCTGCTCGATCGCAAGCCTCAGGCGTTGTCCGGCGGTCAGCGTCAGCGGGTGGCGATCGGTCGGGCAATCATAAAAGAGCCCAAGGTGATCCTGTTTGATGAGCCGCTTTCCAATCTGGACGCTGCGTTACGGGTCCAGATGCGCGCGGAGTTACAGGAGCTGCACCGCACGACAGGTTCCACCATCATCTACGTTACCCATGATCAGGTGGAGGCTATGACACTCGCTGATCGTATTGTCGTCCTGAAAGACGGGGAGGTACAGCAGGCGGATCATCCGATCGCACTCTACAAGGAGCCAGACAACCTTTTTGTGGCCCAGTTCATCGGTTCCCCCAGGATGAACGTATTTTCCGCGCATGTCGAAGCTGTAAACGACGCCATCGCCACGATACTGACCGTTGAGGGATGGAGAGTGCGCCTGGAAGGGTTCAAAGAGCTTGTCCCCGGGCGAGCCGTGCAACTTGGACTTCGCCCGGAGGACCTTTCTCTCACAGATCCTTCGGATGCGGACTTTACCGCCGAAACCCTCCTGTCGGAACGTCTCGGTATGGAGACCTATATCTCCTTCAAAACCGACGGCACTCCGGCGATCGCCAGAATTGTCGGAGATCATCGGATCGGAACCGGGGAGCCCGTGCCCCTGAAGATTAACCACCTCGCGTGCCATCTCTTCGACCAATCCGGTCGAGCGATCCAGCGCTTTCAAAATCACTAGATACGGAGAAAACATGCCTCTGAAACTCGGAGTTATTGGCTGTGGCCTGAAGGCCGCTGGCTACGCGCGAGCATGGGTGAAAAGTCCGCTTGCTCCCACCTTCGTCGCCCTGACCGATACCAGCCCCGCTTCGGTAGAACGTTTTGTCGAGATCGTTCGGCAAGGCGGCGAGCCGAAAGTATATGACACGGCCGACGCGCTGCTGGCGTCGGAGGCGGCCAATCTCGATGCCATCTACATCTCAACGCCGCATGCCTTTCACGCCGGCTATGCCAAAGCGGCTCTGGAACATGGGCTGGATCTGCTCCTCGAAAAACCGATGTCGCTCAATTCGCATGAGGCGCGCGAAATTCTGGAGGCCCGTGAACGCGCCGGTCGCCAGGTCGTTGTCGCTTATCAGTCCTCGCTCTCGCCGCTTCTACGGCGCATGCGGGAACGGGCCGATGCCGGTGAATTCGGCGCGCTGCTGGCGGTTCACGGCGAGGTCTGGGAGAATTGGCAAAGCCGCTACGGCACCAGCTGGAAGCAGGTGCCAGCCCTTTCCGGAGGTGGCTTCATCTTCGACACCGGTTCGCATCTTTTTAACGCGGTCCTGCAGATGACCGGAATTGGTTATCAGAGCGTTTCCGCGAGCCTCGATAACCGCGGCCGCGACTTTGAACTGGTCGGAGGCGTTTTCGCCAAATTGGAAAATGGAACGACCGTAAATCTGACTTTCTGCGGCGACACGATTCCCGGCTGTGAATCCTGCCTGACGCTCTTCTACGAAAGGGCCATTCTCCGCGTCGATATCTGGGGCAAATGGTCGGAGCTGCGCCAGGGACAGATATCCATACGTGAAACCGCCGGGGAAGACCTGAACGCTGTTCTCGAAATCTTCGCTGATACCTGCGCGGGTCGCCGCGCCAATCCATCCACCGCCGAGCGAAGCCTGCATCTCGCAGAACTGTGGGATCTGATCAAGCAATCTTCGCAACATGGCGGTGAGCGTCTGACGCTGCAAACCAAGCCTGGAGACCTGAAATGACGAGACCAATCCGCATTACGATATGGAACGAGAACTGGCATGAGACCAAGCAGCCAGAAATCCGGGCGGTGTATCCGGAGGGGATACACGGCGCCATCGCAAACGGAATAGCGGCAGAAGATTTCCAGATCAGAACGGCTACCTTCTTCGACCCGGAATTCGGCCTGACCGACGAAGTTCTGGCTGAGACCGACGTGCTGTTCTGGTGGGGCCACGTGGTTCACAAGGAAATACCTGACGAACTCGTTACCCGTGTACAGAAGCGGGTTCTCGATGGCATGGGTCTCGTCGTCCTGCATTCCGGACATCATTCGAAGCTGTTTGCACGGCTCATGGGTACCTCCTGCAATCTTAGCTGGCGCGAGCATGAAGGCGGCGAGCGTGAACGGGTATGGGTTATCGACCCCGCACATCCCATTGCACAAGGCCTGCCGGAATCCATTGTTGTTCCCCAGTCGGAAATGTACGGCGAGCCCTTCGATATCCCGCAGCCGGACCACCTGGTTTTCGTTAGTTGGGTTGAGGGCGGAGAGGTTTTTCGATCGGGTTGCTGCTATCACAGGGGACGCGGGCGCATTTTCTATTTCAGTCCCGGCCATGAAAGCTTTCCGATCTATTTCATGCCGGAAATCCATCGGGTCCTCTCCAATGCGGCCCGCTGGTGCGCATCGCCGCACGAAGATGGAACCCGTATGGTAAACAGGCATCGCCCTGTGCCGCTTGAAACAATCCGAAGCGATGAGGGGTCGCCATGACGATCCGGTTCGCGATCTTCTGATCCGGTTTTAAAACAAGGTGAGGCCGGCTCTGCCGGCGATGAGCAAATCCAAAACGGCCAAGCACATCGCCTATGATCCGTTACCAGCGCGGCACCCGCCTTTCATAGGCTGGATCGAAGAGCTTCATATAGGCTGTATCATCGCGCTCTTTCATCGCGGTCTGATCATAAAGAGCCGCGAGTTCAGCGAGTTTCCGCCGGTCGAGCGTAACGCCAAGTCCCGGCCCTTTGGGTACATCCAGGCGACCGCCACGGAACGTGAACGGTGCGCCCTCGATCACGTCGACGCCGGTCCAGGGGTAATGTGTGTCGCAGTCGAAGCTCAGGTTCGGCGTTGCGGCGGCCACATGGATCATTGCCGCAAGGGTGATGCCGAGATGCGAGTTGGAATGCATGGAGACGCCGAGCCCCAGTGTCTCGCAGATCTTTCCGAGATGGGTCGAGGCGCGCAGCCCGCCCCAGTAATGGTGATCGGACAGCACGATCTGCACCGCGTTTTTGCGGAAGGCAGCGGCGATCTGGTCGAATTCCAGAACGATCATATTCGTGGCGAGCGGGATAGACGTCGAGGCTGCGACCTGCGCCATCTGGTCCATGCCGATGACCGGATCCTCGAGATATTCGAGAATGTTTTCGAGCTTGCTGGCGATGTAGATCGCAGTTTCCACGGTCCAGCCGCCATTGGGATCGATCCGCAGCGGATGATTGGGAAAGACTTCCCGAAGCTTCAGCATGGTCTCGATCTCGAGATCGGGATGCAGCACGCCGCCCTTGAGCTTCAGCGACTGGAAGCCGTATGTATCGACCATCCTGCGGGCTTCGCCAACCATCTGATCGGGTGTCAGAACCTCTCCCCATTCATCCCGGGCTTCCCCAATATGGGCCGCGAATTTGAAAAACAGATAGGCGCTGAAGGGAACGCTGGTGCGGACCGCACCGCCAAGCAGGTCTGAGACCGGCCGCCCGAGAAGCTTGCCCTGAATGTCGAGGCAGGGGACTTCGAAAGCCGAGGCGACCACGTCCGTCAGCTTGTGATCGGCCACCGCCGATTTGGCATTGATGCCGCCGCTGCCGGGCAATGCGGTGAGGACGCGCGATTTCAGCGCGTGAAGATGAAACGGATCGAGCCCGATCAGAGCGGGGGCTGCGCGTCGCAACCCATCCAGCGCCTTGATGCTTCCGTAACTTTCCCCGAGGCCGACCGTGCCGTCGTCACATATGACCTCGATGACGGTGCGCAGCGCATGGGGCTGATGCACGCCTTTACAGTTCAGCAGCGGCCTGTCGGGAATGGCGACCGGCGTGAGATGAATTTCGGCTATACGCATCAAAAAGCTCCTTGTCGCCACCAGCCGCGCGCCGCCTTCAGCGCATCGTCCAGCGGGGGCAGTTCGGGATGCCAGTGGCGCTCCCATTCCAGACTGAGGGGGATTTGTCGTTCATCCGACTGTAAAATCGAAAGCAGGTCCGCCATGGGAAAATCACCATGGCCCGGCAATACATAGCGTCGTCGGCCATCGCTGTCCGTCGTGCTATCCTTGACGTGCAGATGGACGACATTTTGTGCGATATGCTGCCAAAGGGTTTTGAGATCGCTGCCTTTGGCCCAGGTGTGGTGGGTGTCCCACAAAATCCTGGCTGCCGGCACGCGCGCGACGAAGGCGAGAAGCTGCTCGAAGTCCGCCAGCGCGTCGTGTGTCTCGATCATCAGGTCGACATTCAGCCCGCGTGATTGTCGCAGCGCCCGCCAGTCGTCCAACAGGCGCGCTGCCAGTGTCATCTCGTCCAGTCCCACCTGTTTGCCGCCGTCGAAGATGCGCAGATAGGAAATGTCTGCGGCTTCCGCCCAGTCGATGAAAGGCTCGACGGCGGAAAGATCGGTGCTGCCGAACAGCCGAATGGACGTGTTGAGAGCGGCGACCTTGAGACCGCGTTCGGCCAGAAAGGCTGCAAATCTGGAAGGAGTGGCAAACTCGACCGTGAGCGCCGGGATCAGGTCGACCGTGCCGGACAGCGTGCGCAACTCCACATGCGCGATGCCATGTCGCTGTGCCAGATCGGCCGTTTCGTGCAGACTGAGTTCGGAGCAGCCAAGCGTTGAAAAACAATAATCGAAAGCGCTCATGCCATGCGCTCCATATCCCGTTTATGGACTGGGTGAAGCGGGGCAAGCCCTGCGACGAAACGTTCGATCTCGGTAATGGCGAGATCGGAAAGTGCCCGCAATTCATTGCCCAGCGCCCCGGCAATGTGGGGGGTGAGCACGACATTGGGCAAATCGTAGAACGGGCTATCCGTCGGCAAGGGTTCCGGCTCCGGCGTATCGATCAGAATACGCAGCCGTCCGGAAAGCGCCTCTGCCAGCAATGCGTCGTGATCGACCAGCCAGCCCCGTGCCGTGTTGATGAAGATTGCATGATCGGCCATCAACGCCAGTTCGCGGGCGCCAATCATGTGACGGGTTTCGGGCAGGATCGGCGCGTGCAGGGAGACCACATCGGACCAGGCGAGAAGCTTGTCGAGCTCCATTTTCGTAGCACCAAGTGCGGCCGCGTCTTCCACCGAAAGAAAGGGGTCGTAGACGGCGATCTCGAATTTTCCGCGCGCCAGCATCTCCATGACCAGCCGGCCAATCCTTGATGCGCCGACAATGCCGACTTTGCGCGAATAATTGCCGAGATAGGGCAGGCTCATCCCACGCCTGCTGCCAAAACCGCCCGTGCCGCGCTCTGCCCGATGTTCGTCTCGCAGACGAAACACATCCTTGCCGCACATGATGATTGCCGCATAGGTAAATTCGGCAACCGGAACGGCCATGGCGGATGCCGCCGTGGTGATGAGGATATCGGATGTGTCCCAGAATTCGGCGGGTGCGACGGTGCGCACCGAGGATGCGGCATAGGCAACCATCCTGAGCTTTGGCGCACGGGCGAGGCGCGCGCGCGTCAGGGACGGCGTGCCCCAGGCGGCCAGCAGAATATCCGCCTCGGCCAGCGCCTCGGCGCCCGCTTCCGTGTCGAAATCCGTATAGGGGAAGCCGGGGATGATGTCGGTTACGGCATTCAACCGTGCCCATTCGCGCGAACCGAAAAAACCTTCGGGAAGCTCGTTGCGCATGGCGATCAACAGCCGTGGCTTGTCTTGATATTGTCTCATGGGCGCACCGGACTTGAAAGGGGGCGAAGCTCGATACGGGCGACGTCGATTTCGATCGGTCGAGAACCGGGCCGCAGGATCACATCGAGAAAAAGCTCGGGAGGGGCTTCACCTGCCCTGAGTTTCAGGGAGGGAGTTCTAAGCGCGCCGCTCCATTGGGTGGCTGGGAAAGGAAAAAATGTGCCGTCCTCTCCACGGAAAGGCGCAAGTGCGACTGCCTCCTGCCCTTCGGCTGCCGCATCTTTCAGGCGGAGCGATATTCCGAGCACGTCGCTATGCGCCGGCACCTCTACATCGCATATGGCCTCCACCCAGGAGCCTGTGCCCGGATGGACAAGCTGCCCGCCGAGACGGTGGCTCTGCTCACGCATTTCCGTGACTGTCAGGGCTGAAAAATCCGATGCCAGATTGCCTGCTGGATTGTTCACCTTGTCAAAACGATCGTCTCTCGCAAGGATACGGGCTGGCGCACGCGGCACGATCGTCTGCAGATAGTTCGCAAGCAGCTTTCCGACAGCAAAGGCGCCGGTCACCGCAAAATGGGTGCCGTCGTCCGAATAACCCGGATGGGGCTCGCCGAATTCACTTTCGGGATCGACCCAGGCCGAGTTCCAGTCGAAGACATGGCAATTGGCGTGATCTGCGGCAAATTCGATGCTTTGCCGGTTGATCCAATGCGCCTTTGCCCGCTCCGCACCGCCAGCCGGCCATTTCCCGACGCCACGGGCGAGGATCGGAAGCAGGATGACCACCTTGCCCGCGTCGAGCAAAGCCGAGACGATCCGCGCCCGGGTATCGGCAATCGTCTGGCGTGTTTCCACCATCATGTCGTTGGTGCCGGCATCGACGATGATCAGGTCGAAATCCGATTGCAGCAGTCGCGTCAGCCGCCGTTCGATCTCGATTGCCTTCTGGCCGGAAACCCCGAAATTGAGGCCGGAAAAGAACCGGCTGACACCCGGCCGATTGCTCGGCTCCCAGCCGGGCGGCACGCCTGGATCGTGGTATACAGGGCAGCAAAGCCTGCCATGCGACAGGACCTCGGCCCAGCTCATCCAGCCGCGTGCCGATGTGGCAAGCGAACTGGCGTCAGCAATATGGTTCTGCTGGACGAGCGAGGTGCCGAGAATGGCAATCCGGCTCGCCCTTGGTAACGATACGGACATGGTTTTACCGGGATATCAGGAGAACAGGACGCCGCCATTGATGTCGTAGCAGGCGCCGGTGATATAGGCGGCATCGTCGGACGCAAGGAAAGCCACCAGACCGGCAACGTCTTCGCTCGAGCCTTCCCGCTTCAGCGATGTGGCACCCGCCACCCTTTCACGTACCTCGGGTTTGGTGAAGGTGTCATGGAAGGTGGTCGAGATCATGCCCGGGCAGACGGCGTTGACGCGGATATTCGGGCCGACTTCCTTGGCAAGTCCGCGGGTGAAGGTCATCACGGCACCTTTGGAGGTGGCATAGGCAAGCGCACCCGGACCGCCGCCGTCACGGCCCGCCTGCGACGAGAAGGTGACGATCGCGCCGCCCTTTGCCATTTTGGGCAGTGCGGCTTTGGCTGTCAGGAATAGCGACGTCAGGTTGACGTCGAGGACCTGATGCCAGAAGGCTTCGTCCATATCCGCAATTGTCTTGCGGGCGATAAGGCCACCGGCAACATGGACGAGGCCATGGATCTCGCCGAATTTGTCTGCGGCAGCAGAAATCGCAGCCTCGACTTCGCTTGCATTTGTCAGATCCGCCTTGATTGCCAGAGCCGAACGGCCAAGCTTTTCGATTTCGGCAACCGCCGTGGCTGCACCCTCGGCCGCACCATTATAGGTGAGGACGACATTGGCGCCTTCCTGCGCAAAACGTATGGCGCATGCGCGGCCGATATCCCGGCCTGCACCGGCGACAACAACGGTCCTGTTGGTAAAACGCTGCATTTGAAAAACCTCGTATGGTTAGAATTGCTTGGGAAGGGAGAGCTTGAAACGCTCGTCGTCGACATCGCTGAAATAGATGTCGGTCGAAAAACCCTGGTCGTCGATGAAGCTGAAGATGCGCTTCGGCTCCTTCAAACTGTAGGGCACCAGAAGGGTGACCAGCCGATGCCGGGTGGCCGCCGCAACCGTGGCGCAGACGTGATGGTGGATATCAAGACCCTCGAACTCCTTGGGATCGATATCGGGAAAACCTTCGACGGCCGCGATCTGCGGTGTGCCGGCTGACGAGAAGACAAACTGGCCGTAAAAGCCCGCCTTTTGGCCATTGTAGCGAAAGCTCGACCTGCCGGTCTGCGGTGCCCCCGTCGTGTGGCAAAGCCATTGCAGTTCCTGGGGCTCGGAGCATTCCACCTCATCGACAATCACGAAGTAGCTGTCGTTGACAAAGTGAATTTCGCGCTCTGCCTTTAGGACCAGCGGGTTCGCGACCTGATAGGCGGCTGTCGCATCGCCGAGGATCCGGATATGTCCGGGCTTTTCCTCAACCGCGACGATGCGGCCGGCGGCGCGGCGTGCGAGCGCCTTGTCCTTTTCCGCATATTGTCCCTTGCCGCCGATCAGGATGGCGTTCTTCGACCGTGTCTGGCGTCGCCAGTTCAGATGCATCTGCGAATTGAACGCCACGTAATAACCGGACTGGATCGCCAGATCCTCGCCATGGGCATAGAGGACAAAGGCATTCTGGTCGCCATGGCTGTGGCTTAGCGAACCATAGGGGCTGGATTTGAAGACGAATTGCAGATGCCGGTCCGGGTCGTCCATGTGTTTCTGGATGGTCGCCCAACCGATATCGTCGAAAACCGCGAGTGCGGGTAAATCGGCCGGTGAAACGGCTTCCACCTGCTGGTAGTCGTGGCGATAGACGAGATCGTCGAAGTTCAGGTCCCACCAGCCGTAATTATAGAAGGCCATTTCCGTACCCGTCGCATCGGCCTTGATGTGATCGAAATACCATTGATAGTGGCCGTTGCCGGTAACGCCGGCAAATTGCCGAACATTGTAACCCAGCTTCAGGCCGGGAAGATCGCCAAGTGTGGAATCGTCGCCAAAGTTGGCGCGGCGGGTTCCCGGCGCCTTGGTGTAAAGCGGGAAGCGACCGGTGCTCTGGAAAAACGGCCGCTGATAGAGGTCGTAGCCGATATACGAGCGGATGAGATTGGCGGCCTCGATGAGATAGGCCATGCCGGTCATCCAGTAATGCGGCCCTTCCGCCCAGCCGCCATCGGTTCCAGCCCAGGGAGAATAGAGGGTGGCGAGGAATTCAACGGTATAATCGAGCCATTCGCCCGCCTCGTCGCTTTCGCCCTGAATCGCGATACAGGCCGGTGTCAGGACTGCCGAAAGCGAACGCACCGCGTGGCTGTCATAGGGAAATACGTGGATGCGGGCATGCGCGATGACGTGGTCGGCAACCTCCCGCGTTCGTTCGAGAAGAACCGACCGCACGGTTTCGCGCTCGTCCTCGCTCAGATGGTCGTAGAGCCAGTCATAACCCCAAGCGAGTGCGACGACGACACGGAATCCCGCCTCGTCATTATAGGCCCGGGAGGTCGCGCCTTTCGGATCCCAGCCGGCGACGGCCAGCAGCCACTTGCGGGATGCATCGAGCAGATCGTCGCGTCCGAGCACACGGCCGGCAATCGCCAGGTGCCGGATCGCATAGATCACTTCCTGGCAGTCGATATACATTTGCCGCCAGAGCGACGCGACGCGCATATTATTGGGGTAGGGCTGTGGCTCCGGCATGACCGGCCGCTCCAGCCAGGGCTTTACCGATTTTTCGTAGAATTCGGACCAGCCGCAATGGTTGGGGTCCTTTGCCACGGCGTCCGCGAAGGCGCGCAACTGCTCGGGATTGAGCCAGAGCCTCGGATGGCTGGCATGGGCGGCGGCATGGCGCGCCTGTCTGCCGGGCAGCGGCGTTTTCGGCAGCGACGCGCCGATCTCGAAGCTGCGCACGGCGCTCCAGTTGGACTCCGGCGTTGCGGACGTCTGGTCCCACAGCGCATAACACCAGTGATAACGGCCTTCCGGCAAGGCCTCATCCGGCGTGAAGAAATTCCAGGCGAGATCTTCGAAAACGAGTGTTTTTTTGTCGGCGAAACCGGGATCGGTGGAAATGCGCAGCACGTAACGCGCGCCGTCGTCGATGTCGGGTAGCCATGAAAAGCGCGGAGGGTTCTCCGTCGGTGGTGCTTCTTCGCTCGGCTCGTAGCCAATGGTCAATGAACCCGGCCGGGGTTCATCGAGAAGTGTCTGTCTGGAGATGGCCGGGGCAGAGGGACGCATTGCGCTCTAACTCCTATGAAAACGGAAGGAAAAGGATGGCGGCGACAAAGCCGCCATCGTGGTCGGAGGGTTTATTGCGCCGCCTTGTACTGGCGGTCATAGGCCGATTGCATCATCTTGATGACCTCGTCGTAACCGAGGGCGGTGAGGCGCTTCTTGTAGGCGTCCCAACCGGTATCGACGTCCTGCGCGCCGAGAATCCAGGTCTGCTGCATCTCGGTCATGTAGGTGAGGATGCTTGGCCAGTAGCGGTCGAAGGTCGCCTTCTCCTCGGCGTTCAGGGAAACACCCATGAATTCGTCCTTGAGGCAATTGCACTTCTTGTACATGTCGATGCCTTCGAGCGCGATCTTGTTCGTCCACTGGCGTTCATATTCGTAGTCCATCCAGTATCCGCGCGGGATCGCCGCACCGACCGCCCATAGCTGGGCATTGACCGGATCCTTGTTGTCGAGGATTTCCTTCTTGAACTGCGGCTTGCCGTCGACCATCTCGTAGGTCAGGCCTTCGACGCCGAAATTCGACAGGATGCGGCCCTGCTGCGAGAACCAGAAATCGAAATATTTGATGGTTTCGACCGGGTGCTCATTGGTCGCCGAAATGGCCCAGCCGACGGGCTGGACACGCAGGCGGCGGGAATCTTCGAAGCGCTGGCCGGAGACCGTCTTTGGCGGCAGCATCGGCTTCAGCGCGAAGCCGTCGATCTTCGGCGACAGGGCGTCGTTATAGGTCGAGGTACTGGCGAACCAGTCATGCGTCATGCCGCCGAGATTGTTGCCCAGAAGATATTCACGCGAGCGGGCGCCGCGGGTGAAAATCTCCTTGTCGATCAGGCCTTCCTTGTACCACTTGGCCACATTGGAAATGCCGGTCTTGTAGTTTACCTCCGCCCAAGGGTGACGCAGCTGTCCGTCATAGACGGCAAAGTCACCATAACGTTCGGATCCGGACACGCGCGCATCCCACAGATTGATGAGGCGGACGGCATCGATTTCCTCACGGGCAAAATAAGGAACTTCATCCTTGAGGCCGTTGCCGTTCGGGTCCTTGTCGCGGAAGGCTTTGAGAACCTCATAGACTTCTTCCGGCGTTTCCGGCTGCTTGAGGCCAAGCTTGTCGAGCCAGTCCTGACGGATGAACCAGCCGCGCGAGAACTTGCCATCAGGCACATAGGGAATGAAATAAAGCTTGCCGTCCGGTCCGGAGATCGCGTTGCGGATTTCCTTGTGGCTGTCGAAGAAGGCCTTGAGGTTGGGGGCATTTTCCTCGATCAGGTCATCGAGTGGAATGAATGCGCCCTCCAGCCCGTAACGAATGAAGTCTTCCTTCAGCCCGCCGGTGGCGTCGCCGCCGACGATATCGGGAAGGTTGCCAGAGGCGATCAGAAGGTTGAAGGCATCGCGGCTGCTGGTGGTTGCCAGCGACGCCACGTTGCGGACA
>Ga0209070_100584_pt1 | contig 16794 bp, 17 predicted proteins | sample SynthPrep_5_END__FD_187205 | JGI IMG/M metagenome (GOLD analysis project Ga0209070, IMG submission 187205) | Synthetic microbial communities from Ohio, USA - SynthPrep_5_END_DS10_MetaG (SPAdes) (version 2) | ecosystem: Engineered > Bioreactor > Aerobic > Activated sludge | place: USA: Ohio... | reverse complement strand
CAGAAAGACCATTATAAAAAAGTTATTCTCCTTGACGGGCGCACGATTAACGCAACCATTGGAGTCAGGATTGATATTTATGATAGGGATGGCAGGGGCTGCCCCATTCATTTAGACTATCTAAATGCAAGCATCCCCCTACACATAAGTATCTTCCATTGCCTTACGATCACGCTATCAACTCATAGCTTGTCGTATAACAACACGATAACAAGAGCACTAAAAGCCTGGCTATCGTTAGTTGGGATGAAACACTGCACCATTGTCGACCTAAAAGCTCTTAGTCTCATCCTTGAGATTCAGCCATCTTACCAGGCGTTTCTCATACCATTGCTGCGACGAATCAAGCAACACAGCCTTCCTGGGCTTTCAGAAGACTGTGCCGATTTCCTCGAAAATGACCACAAATGGGAGCAGAAAGGTGGCGGCTCTTACTACACCCTGATTACAAACGACCCAGAGAAAGGCGCCCTGACGAATCAGGAGATACACAGCGTCCACCTTGCCTTAAATCAGGGGTACGCTAGCAAGCATGTCTCCTTATATGCGTTTGCTTTATGCTGGTTCTTTATTGGAACCGGTGTGCGCCCTGTACAGGTCTGTCGAATGACGCGAGATGACGTAATCATTCACGACAGAGCTGGCATGGAGGTAACCCTTCGAATTCCATTGGCGAAAGGCGAGGGAGCGATCACCCATGAATACTGGATCAGGAAGGCCCCAACAGTTCTAGCCGAGTGTTTGATAACTTACTTGGAAGTGTACTCTCACGCGGAAAGCGCCAAAAATGAGCCGCTATTTCGAGGATCACCAGGGGAATTGGGTTTACTGGTAACTCAAACTTTGGCGGCACTGCCTACCTACTCGGAACGGCTAGAAGGCCCTATTCATATCACTCCATACCGCTTCCGCTATACCATGGCAACGCGGGCATTAGCTCAAGGTGCATCTGATGCTGAGGTAGCAAGACTGATGACGCACCGAAGCACCTCTTGCATCAAGTTTTATAGAGCATCGATGCCGCAGCTTCAGAAGCCCATACGGCAAGCTCTTGGAAAGGAAATGGATTATTTTGCCAGTGCCTTCCAAGGACGTCTCATTGATCATCTAGATGAGGCCAGTCGTGCTGGAGACGACGAATGTGTTATCGCTGATTATCTTCGGCTAACTGGGGAGGCCTTGGGTGCTTGCGGCACCCGTGCTGAATGCCATCAACACGCCCCCATTGCTTGCCTGTCTTGCCCGTACTTTGAGCCTTTGATCAACGCTCCCTGGGAAACCCTGATGGTGTCGCTGATTGAAGATCAGAAAATCGAAACAGAGCCTCGAATTCAGCAGATAAATCATAATGCAATGGCTGCGATTCAACAGATCATGGCAGTACGAGACAGCCGGATGCACGGAGCAGTAGTCTAAAATGGGCGCGATTGTACATTTCGTAGGTAAGACAGAGCTGGCCGCAAGTGCGAATCTTGAGCAGTTTATTCTTCACGCAAAAGTAAATATGCCGTTCGCCAACGTTAGTTGGGAAGATAATAGTTGGAATATCACCAGCTTCAACATTGGCAAAAACCAAGGCAAAACCAAGAAAATTGCGCATTTCAAGGCACTGCGCGATCCCTCTGGAAGCAAGTCGACCGTAGAAATACCGTTTTCGATGCCATTTCTTGAGTTTGCAAAATCCGCTTTTAGCGAAATTATGCGCCGCTTTCAACTGCAAGAGTTTAAACGTTATCTGTATGCATTGCAGGCGATAGAGCAAGCTCTCTTAGACGCAAATAAGCCCGCGTGCGTTAGCCATGTTGACGCATTCATTCTGGATGACGCCGCTAAATTGCTACAGGTTCGCTTCTCCGATGCTTGGAGCGCCAGTCGCTGCTTGGAGCGACTGGCGACGAAAATCATCTCCCCCGCAAAGTTGACTAATGCACCACTGGAATGGGTATCTCCCATTGCATATAAACAACCCATTCGGGCTGATCGGGTGGCGCCGAAACATAACGACAAGGTAGTGAGCCGACTTCCTAGCGTACAGTCCATTCTCGACTTGGCCGAAATCCACCATACAAGTATGCACATCCCAGATCGTGTGGTTACTTCGTTCGTTACATTGGCCATGTTCGCTCCCAGCAGGGGCTCTGAGATTCTATCCCTACCAGTGAACTGCATTCGCCATGTGCAAGACGAAGATGGCCTGATGATGGGGCTAGCTTGGGATCCGGCTAAAGGCGGAATGCCACTCACGAAGTTCGCTGCCTCAGAAAACTTTGAAAAGCTTGCTTCAGAAACTGTTGAGTTTCTTAGTACCCTTGGCGAGTCGGCCAGGAAGGCAGCACTGTGGTATACAGAAAATCGAGGAAAGCTCTATCTTCCAGACGATATGGAACATCTGAGAGGAAAGCCTGTAACTCTTTACGAAGTTGCCAAGATAATTGGCAAAAATACGGCAATAAAAGCTTGTCATGCTGAGCGCTATGACCTATTAAAGGTAAAGGGTTATACTTCAGACCCAGCCCGTCGCGCTGATGCGGCAGCCTCTTGGGTAAGTCTGTACGACTTTAACTCACTCGAAAAACATGTATTATCTAAACTGCCTGAGATTTTTCCAACTTTAGATGGATCCACAGGTTTAAAATGGCATCAGAGTCTATTTGTACTGCCAGAAAATATCCTTCGTCCTGATGCAGAAACACTCTACAACATACCTTCGCCCATAGGTATTAATCAGATCAATCACCAGTTGGGGTCGAACCCTGGGGGGGTCACTGTCTTCACCCGGCATGGAAAGGTGCAACGTGATGGAAGCCCGGTAGAGGTAACTACTCATGCGTTTCGCCACCTATTGAACACTCTCGCTCAAACAAAGCATCTGAGTGAGTCACTGATTGCTTTTTGGTCGGGCAGAAAGAATGTCAAGCAGAATGAATGGTACGACCATCTTCCGCAGGAAGCTTTCATTGAAGCCTATGTGAAACTGGGGGAAAACCTTGGAAACATGAGGACAGGCGAAGCTCTGGATGACAAGGTGAAAGGGCTGATGGCTACACATAGCCTTACCGAAGAAGAGGCTCTGAAGACCGAACTAGGATCAATTAGTGTCACGCGCTTTGGACTTTGTAAGCACGAGTACGCCATGACCCCTTGTCCGCTGGACAAGGACTGCTCAAATTGTTCTGAGCATGTGTTCGTAAAGGGTGACCAACGCCATCAAAAAGAAGCTGAATTTCAGTACGAAATCCATGCCAAAGCGGTAGCCGCCGCTGATGCAGCAATGGCCAACGGAGAGCCTGGCGCTACTCGCTGGCTCAAGCAGAATCAGCCCAGAATGGAGCGCTGGGCTATGACCTTGGAAAAAATGAATGACCCTACGATCCCTGACGGCACCATGATTACTCTTCCGCCACCTGCGAATACACAATCCAAGACCGGTTTGGCTCACGCTGTTCGCTTGATCGCGACCAACACCGCTCAACCGGAAGAGGCTGAGCCTGCTGATACAGCTGCTGATGCGCTCACGTCTTTGGAGTTCTTCTGATGGGCGCTCCAAAAATGACTGATCAAATGATCCATCAGTCGGTGTTAATGCTGGACGGATGGGCTGGAAAGCTGACTTGGGATCTATATCTCGAGTCTCTTGCCGTTGACATTGGCCATCGATACACCAAGGCGGCAATGCTGAGACATGATCGAATCAAAGATGCTTGGGATCATGCGAAAGAGCGCTGCCGGGGTGCGAATGAGGACTCTTCCAAGCCCCCCGAAGTCGCGCTCATGGATAGTCGGAATAGAGAACTGGAGGAACGCATACAACGCCTAACACGCGAAAACACTAGGCTTTTGGAGCAGTTCGTGCGCTGGGCTCATAATGCTTCACGACGGGGAATGAGTCTGGAGGAGCTGGAACGGCCTCTGCCGTACGTTAAAACCAAAGAACTTTCTTAAATAGCGACCACCTACTAGGAGACGCAAGCGCGAGCGAAACCGAATTCGCCTCACCACTGCATCATTGTGATAGAGGCCTCGTCAAGATATTCGAGAATGGAGGGAATAAGACGTCGATGGAAAGCCTCTGCAATCGTGGGAAAGCGTCGCCGGATAGACACCATACGGCGTCCTTGTATTAGCTAGGGCTATCCACGCTAGCCCTGAGCGCTCTATGCCTCTCGAGGTGTGCCATCTCGGACTCCCACCTGCGGAGAAACTTCTCCCAGTCGCCTGCGTATGGCGCCTCGGGGAGTCGCGTTGATCCGATGCTCGCCTGAAGGAAGCGCTCTCTCCATGGCTGGGGAATATTCATTTCCAACACTATGTCGATGCCGCACTGGTGAGGCTGTATTGGGACAGAGTCACGAACCTCGTTGAGCTCAAGTGGCTTATCGGTTAAGGGCTGGCCGTTTCGCTCTTTTTCGTCGAGCTCATCAAGGATGGCCAAGGCATCGGTTGCCTGCGAATCACCTGGAAGGTATCTGGCAATCTCCCGAAGGGCTTTCCGCCTGGCGCTCTCCAGCTTCCGGAGTTCATCGTGGGTCATTTCAGCCTCTCTCAGATTGGTTGAAGCTAGGCTCGGTAGTGGCGTGCCGCCGTTGGCGGAGGGCTGTCGTGAACCGAGCCGTAGCAAGCCACGTCTCGGCCCTACGGGCTGACATCCTGCACGCGTGCGCGCTCCGCTTGCCTTATTAGTTTAATCACAGACTGTAACGTAACTTTTGACTTGTAACGTAAGCAGCGTTACAGAGCACAGAATTACGTTACAGACCAGTCATCACCAACTATATGGTGAAGCATGGAATTTGCTCCGAGCGCTAAAAGCGCCCTACTTGGCAAAGCTTTTTCCGGGCCGGCGAAGAACTGGGGCTTGATGACGCCATGAACGAACACGTTTCGATCTTTCAGTCACCTAACACCTCCGGGAAGCCGGTCAGGTGGTCTGACGATTTACCACCGCGCTAAGAGTTTTTATGGCCCAGCACATCAGCTCCCGTCACTGAGGGTAGTAGAACCCCGATATCATTTGCTGAAGCTCTGTGGTGAGCAATCGACGTCAATGGGGAGCGTTATGAACTTGTTTAGGAAATGCGTGGAATTCGTTTGGCCTGACAAAAGATCTGGCCGCGAGCAAGCGAGAGATCGCGCATTCATTGCCGCTCTCAACAATCTGAAATCTCTCCGCGTGACACCTGACGGCGGCATGTCCATTGACCCTGCCGAGATAAGGGAGAGAGTGATAGCGAGTCGACGGTCACTGAAGCGATTCGTGCGATGACATCTGCGGTCTTGCTGACGTACTGAGCCGAGCCGTCTGCTCAAAGGAGTGATGGCAGGAAAGCATTGGATCGTGCTCGACTACCGCCTTGTGAACTAGACCAGCCCCATTGCTCCATTTCCAATCGGCTATCTGAACAAAGCCGCGTTCTACTTACCCGGAACCGGTATTTTCCGCTCTGCGTTTAGAGACAGCAGCTTTTCGCACCAGGGGATCTCCCTTGGTCGCAGCCCCTACGCATTAATTTTCAAGCGCAAAACAGTCGTCCGTTAATGACCTCAAAATGGGTCACTAAGTGGCAAAACCTAGGTTAATGTCCCTTTTAAGGGACATTAACTGAGACCGTACCTGGCGGCTTAGGAAACCCTGACCCTGACTTTCGGGGTTCAAATGTTGCAGCATACCCAGAGGAAAAAGAACCCTACCCAGCGAGGTGGATCTGCTCTTGAATCACTCTCGGAAATAGATCCTATGTCCGCGCAACTCAGCCTTTTAATACTCGCTCGGGGAGGCTAAAGGTTGGGCTCTCGTGAATGACACAGGAACTCACGGAGGCTTGAGCGCCCGTTCCCTCGCTGAAATGTCGCGATCACATACCGTGAGTCCGCCGTTGTCAGCACCCAAAATCGTCCCTCGCGTTCAGCCTTAATAACGTCTGACGTTCGGAGTAAATGACCATCGCCGAACCGTCCGTATTGGTCTTCGCGTTTGTGGCCAAAAACTATACCTATGCCAGTGCGCGACATGATGGCGACTCTACAGAGATAGGCGGTAACTGGCTCCTCAAATCCTTGCTCTTGAGCTTTGATGATTCGTAGCAGCTCAAAATCTGTATGGCGCTTTACGTGAAAACTTACCTCAATCGTATTCGGCATAATTGCGTTCCTTTGACCGCTCGCATGGTGTGATTAGGAGTTCAACACGGAATCATCCACGCCGATGCCGTGACGAAAGCCTGATGGTTTTCAGGCTGCGCGGATCATGCTCACTTGAAAAATCGGGCTGAGATTAGTCAACAAGTTGCTTTGAAATGCCGGGTTGAGGGAGCTGTGGTATGTGGAGCCCGTCTCTACTTCTAATATACAGACCACACACTCGTTCTCGTCCTCACCAAGTGTCACCTTAGTCAGGTTTTCCATGCGCCAACCTTTCGTGCCATTCATGTGGGCCGGCGTGACTACCTGAACATCTGTGACGATTGTCTCGGCGTCCTGAGCAATCAAAATTTGCTGTAGCAGATTTTCGTTGTCGACCATCAACGCCGCTTCGGTGATTCTTCCTTGGTGCTTCCCTTGGACGGTCACGTGATACCAATGGGTGCGTAGCACTCTGGATACTTTCTGCCAATGGCATTGGCCCTCGCCGAACATACCAGGAAGGCCAATCATCTCGTTGTCATGGGTTCTGAACATTTTGAGTCTCTGAAGCACAACGGGTTCGACGCTGGAACCAAGGTTAAAAGAAGGAAAAAATCGTCTTTAGGCTCGCGGTTTGTTCATGGCCTGGGCCAATTAAGACGTAAACCGTGTTTCTGGTTTCGAATACGGCACGGTCATCGAAACTGGTGCACATGCTCGAACGAACCCAGTCGCCCAGTTGGAAACGCCCCTGGCTATCCTCGATTACTTTGTGGGCAAACACGATCATTGGAAGCTGGCGGGCTGCATGAACTTTAGTGAGCTCTTCGGGCGTGACATCGATGCGAAAAATCGTCCAGTCTTCAACCAAGCAGTACGGCTTGCCAGGAAAGTGTTTGGAGACGAGAGCTTGAGCATCTGAACTGCTGGGCAGACCATCACGTGGGGTACGTGGCCCACCTATAACGTCGGACTCTTCTACGCGAACCATAGAATTTCCTTCCACTAATTTTCATCAAATTGACAATGCGACCGTTCTTGCCGCCGCTCACGGTGGCCGGGCTGACCCACACCGGCAATGTCTTGGCCTTATGGGCGAGACCATTAAACCGTCACGAAAGCCGATAGGCAATCACAATGAACCTTTTAATGCGTGTTATGACGGATTGCTGTGTGGCCTTATCCTCAAATTTGCTTGGGGAAAATACCGATGGATGCGGCAGAAGCGCTGGCTGTCGTGGTTCGTGGGATCCGCAGAGGACAAGGCCTGTCTCAAGAGGACGTCAGTAGCATCGGGCGCTCTCACCTCAGTCGGATCGAGCGAGGGGAATTAAACATCACGCTTGACGTCCTGGTACGGCTCGCCGGGATCCTCGACCTCGACCCTGCTGCGCTGATTCTGATGGCAACCTCACTGCAAGCTCACGAGTCTTTCAAGGACGGTCTAAAACGCCTCTCGAAACAGCTAAACAGAATCAAGAAGACTGGGATCGATCTTGAAATTGAGTCATTGGTTCGGGCAGGGAAGCTACCTCCTGGTCGGCCAGCCCGATCTGAAGCGGCGGCTAATGCACTTGAGGCCAATCGATTGAGGAAGAAGGGAATGCGTGTTGTGGAAATCGCTGAAAGACTGGGGCTGTCTGAAGCGACTGTTCGCAGGTATACGAAAATATCGCCATCCGACTAGCCGTGATTTGAAATGACCAGTTCGCGACTAAAGATGTGTGAGGAGGGACTTCTCTGGAAAGCCGCTCTGAATTTCCTTGGCTCCGAACGTCTGCATCAGACTGTCGTCGACTTATGGATCAACGCCAACTCCAGACCTCGCTCGACCATTGAGTACCTTATCCGCGTCCATGGACAAGTCGATGATATCGCTGATGACAGTATTCATCACCTCATCACAGTAATGAAAATCGCGGGTGCCTGTAATAAACAGTCTTGCAACTGAGATCGCCAACTGATTCAAAAGATCGCGACTGTCGATCCGTAGGTGCTCACACATCACACTCAATTCCGTGTTTGGGGCCTTTTCAATGACCGTAAGTACGTAATCAAGGTTGTAATCACTTAGACCTTTGTTCATGGGGCTACAGTACTCACGAATTCAGTTTTTCCATGGATTCAGGACAGGCTTGTCAGAAAGGCATATTGCCAGATGTGCTGCCGAAGGCCCGTTTGGGTCGAAAGCGACTGCTGGCTCCGATGATGCGTATCTAAGCCAATCTACTGCAGCCGCATGAGCTAGGCTTTGCAAACACCTCATTTCTAGGATGGATAGCATGCCAAGTAACTCGGTTTCCAATATCGCCACTGCTGACGCGCTGACATTGCTTCTGCATAACCAGCATGCACTGGCGGCGGCAATCGAGGAGGTGGCCGTTTGGCTTGCAGCCAGTGGCGCGGGAGTGGTTGCAGATAACGCTGTGATGGCTATGGAGACCTTAGACACAAATGCAAAAGCGATCACAGATGCGATTATGCGGATACGGCAATCCTAACATCGCCTTTGCGGGCAGCAATCGGTCAGATACGGACGTTGGCTAAGGTTTGGGCCTGTGAGGTAGCGGAAATAACTTTCAGGTTTGTCACCACAGATCATCTCTGCGACTTGCTCCGACGTACGTTCCTTCCATTTCATACTTCGCTCTCCTATCGGCCAATACGGACTTCGGGTTCACGCGCCTTCTTAGGGTAGCTCTTTCTTTGGAATCTCAGGGGTGAACATGCTAGCGATGATACGGGCATCCAGGAGAGCGTGATGTGGAAGTGGAATCCCGTCGTTTATGGCATCTAGATTGGTTGCATCAGTGGGGTGAATCCCGACATTCCTTGGCCATTTACCATCGGCATATGCGAGCTCGCAGAAAAGCTCCCAGTCATACTGTGGGGCGTCGGTGACAATTTCCAAGGTTTCCTCGAACGACGCAAGAAACTCCAACAACGCTGATCTTGCCCCAATGATCGGTAGTGCATAGCTTCCGCCCCAGAGCTGCGGAAGGACGATCTCTACGACGAAGTCGCTGCAGTCTGCTTCTCGCCATGTGCCGAGTAATTCCACGTAGAATTCGCGCCCATTCTCGGCCACCAATGCGAGCGATATAAGCTTCGCTGACGCCGAGAGCTGGGTAAACTCGCAATCAAGAAAGAGCCTCATGCTGTTAGCACTCCGTGAAGACTAGGGCTTGCCTACATATGACGCAGGAAGGGAACCGACGAGAGTTGGCTCTCGAGCATCTGGGCTCAGAGTCCGTGCTTCAATCCTATTAGAAATTGTCGAGCTAAGCTCCGCCCTTTGAGATGTTGTATGAACTCTGAATTAACTGAAGAAGAAATGCGTCGTGCCCTGTTCGGTACGCCTCACCCCGAAGAGCATGTGTCTGCTCCTGTGGTAGAGGAGCCTGTGGCTGAAATTGTCTTTACGAAACCGGTAGCTGCTCCCGTAGCGAAGAAGAAAGCGGCGAAAGCGTTTACGCCCAGGCTTAAGGTCACGCTCCGGGTTGGGAACGAATATGAGGGAAAGATGCAGGAGTTGACTCACGAGGCCGACACGTTGAGCTCGTTGCTTGCTGAGCAAGAGGCAGTTAAGGCTGCCAGGAAGAAGTACAAATATGTGGAAGTGGTATCGGTCAAATCGATGTAGCCCCCTGCAAGTGATGTGGGGAAGAAACTAAGCGCGCATCTAGTAGGGCTAGCGAGCGATTCACCTCAATGAAACGGCTGTGGCAAAAATGGCAGTGGTTACCACGCTAGGTCTGCGGGCACTTAACCGTCCGGAACTCCTGCTTCGACAGCCTGTTTCACGTGGGAACCAAGCGTCAGCGTACCAAGCCCGATTGGCTAGGATCTGTCTGGTCTGTCCCCGAAAGGTAGACGTCTCCGGCATATGCTTTGGCATCAAAAGCGTAATCCATCTATCGTGCCTAGGACTGCTGGCGATATGATTTGATCGGGTGTGTCCAAAAATCTGGTTCAGCACTCGGAACGATGGACTGTTTGAGGTGCTGATGAAAATTGCGAAGTCTCTGAACACGTACGAAATCGAAGACCTATACCCGCGTTGCCAAGAGGATGCGTCTTTGCGTCTCCCAAAAACCATGAGTCACGGTGGGTTATTCGGGGTCGATGCGGCGCTTGCACAGTTGGTGATCAGTTGGGCGCGCGCACACGAGCAAAGTGTCCTATATCTGTATGCGGGTACTGAAAATGCTCCAGATCGGATTCTGCAACTCGGCCAGACTGCAGCTGGCCTCGCGGCTCTGATCATGTCTTCTTCCATCAAGACCGAGGCGCATGAAACGATAGAAAAGCGGGCCGCACTTACTGTGATCCGGCCCTTGATTGAAGCGATGTATGACGGCGATCTTCGTAATACCTCGAGCGAACGAGGAGCGCGCCCTACCACCATCAATCTCTTCAGCATTAACTTCGCGAAGATGGAGTTCATCAAGCCCTTCTACTACGGAGGGACGAGCCCTCAGATCCATTCCCACTCCTCCTTCGCAAGCCTGTTGGAAATGTCATCCGCGCTGATGCATAGCAAGCAGGACAAGAAATCACTTCAGAGGGGCGGTTTACCTGCCCTGGGCAGCGTGCTTGCCGAGTTGATCGCCAACGCAGATCAGCACTCAGTCACGGATGTGCATGGGGTGAAGTACAAGAAGGGACTCAGAGGCACCTCAGTGAAATCCGGGAGGATAAAGAAGGAAGACATCCACCTAGTTTCAGACAAAGAGCCGCAGTTCGCTTTGTTTGTGATGCGAAACATGCTTAAGGACGCGGATTACCTCGAATTTATTGAAATTTCAGTCATCGACAGCGGCCCTGGCTTAGCACGACGCTGGCTCTCGGCGAAACAAGGCGCTCCTGTCGAATCTCTCGACGATCTCCCCTTAGCACTGGAGCTTGAGGCAACCCTGGAATGCTTCAAAAAACATGTCACAACCAAAGATTCAGTGACCTCTGGTATGGGCCTGCACAACGCAGTCCAAGCGCTCAACAAGCTGAAGGCCTACGTACGTCTCCGCACTGGGAGGGTCTGCATGTATCAGGCATTCCAAGGCCAAGATCAGGTCGTAGAGTTTAACCCCAAAAATTGGAGCGGTGACCGTGAGCTGGTGGCAGCTGAAGGCACTGTATTCACCATCTGCATTCCGGTGAACTGAGATGCCTGAGTTGTTCGATTTTGAAGTAACCCTGACCCCTTCCCCTACCGCTGAACCAGCGCAAGTGGTGGTATTTTTCAACGGCCCAGAGCGAATCACAGACGCTCATATCACCGAAGCCCTGCAGAATCGTCTAAACGAATACATCCTGCCGGATCATGTCACCTTTTTAGTACCCGATTGCCATCGCGCATGGATCAAGGATCAGTGTGCTGACAAGTCGTCAGCCATTGCGATTGCTCTGGAGCGACGCTCCAACGGCGGGTCACCATCTTATGGATTCTCTTTTTTCAACGAGCACGGAGAAATTTCAAAGTATGTAAAAGTCGCCGGCGCCGAAAAAGGTATCGGCGAGCTCATAACTCGAGCCACCGAGAATTTCGTCCAGGCTGGAATGCGAAAGCTCGTCAAATGCACATCCGTGCTGACCAAAGCGCCTGCTGGTTTTTTGTTCTCGAAACCCTCCTCACGCGCGTCCAACTATTTCATCCGCGCTGAGAATTTGCTTACTGAAACGCTGCATTCGCACTTCTTGGCGTTCTCCTGCCTCAAAGTAATCAAAAATGCCTCCAGCGACGGCATGAGTGATCCTGAGACAGTTTACCTGGACACCATGGCGTTCTTGCCAGTGGCGCTTTCGATCCAGCTATTCCAAACGAAATTCGGCAACCAAACAATCTCCAGCATCAAGTCGTTTCACTCACACGACGGTTTGAGCGATGGTAGCTTGGTCGATGCAGCCGCATCACTATGTCTGATCTCGGCCTCCACCAACTGTGGACTCGCCAAGGAGTGGGTGAAGGTCAACGGCGCTTCACCCACCCGAGTCGCGACCTTCCTGTCTTTCGTCAGTCAATCTGATTCGTGCACCGTGCTGCATGCCATTGAGAAGCCCGAAGACTTCGAAACCGTAGCCGAGCGTGAATCAACCGAAGGTCGTAAGCTCATTCGCATCCATGGCGAACGATTTGTTGCACAGCACACCGAAACTCGGGTGCTCAACATTGGCATGGGTCATCTTCCAGAAGGGCTACAGACCAAGTTCTTCTCGTTTATGGGCAAAGGTTTGTTCACGTGTTTCAGCCAAATCCCCCAAAGAGAACGCTACAGAACCGTGCAGGTCGACAAGGACAAGCTTGTGCGCACTGGGGATTTCGAGAAATGGTTCGAGAAAATGCTCATGGAGGAGTCTCCTGCCTCAACGTCGCTCATCATCCATGACGATGACAGTGCCAGTCAGAAGATGGCCATAGATGCTTTGACTTTCCTCGAGGCAAGGGGTCTTAACTGTGAAGTCGTAAGCGCTTCAGCCTTCGAACCCAAGACCAAATTTAACGGGTCAGTAATCATCGTTGCCGCTGCAGCAGAACGAGGCACATTGCTCCTGAGCATAAGTCGCCGCCTCAGATCTGCCCAAGAGGCTGGTACTCGCATTTATCTCGTAGGTGCCCTACTGGGCCGCTCGCATGAGCTGATGGATGAGCTTGCTTCGAACCTCACGCAGCCGCCGAAAGGGAGTCGCAAGTATGTCTTCAAATCCTTCATCGAAATTCCGGCTGCCAGCCTCGCTTGTAACAATCACTGGCACCAGGAACAGAAGCTACTCAACCGGTTGCTTTCATTTGGAGAGGAGAGCGTATCGGACGTTGTAAAAGCGCGTATCGAGGCTTTCGATAAGGCTAGTACCGACGGGCTTTCCGAGGCTGCGTTCTGGCCGAGCAGCTACCAACCGGGTCAGATGAAGCTTACAAAAGGCTTTGCGTTTGTCAGCGGAGCTAACGATGTCACTGTGGCGGCATGTACGGATATTTTTCTGACGATTGTGTGGATCCTGCAGAACGCTCGAAAAAGCGCCAAAATTGATCAATCGAAGCGACTGGAGTCGGGTGAACTTCAACAGGTACTGCTCTCTCCCGAGATATTTTCTCGCTACGACGATGGGATCATTCAAGGGGCATTTCTCAGAGCTGCGCTGCCCACTGAGCTTGATTACAGCGCCCATGAAACGCACAGCGCGTCTATGGCTGACATCATTTTGCGCGTTGTTCAGGGCCATGGTTTCGAACGGGGTGACGCTTCCATGGAATTCATCACTGCATTGGCCATTGGTAAAATCCGGCTTCACAAAGAGGTGGACGAGAAGCTTCGAAGCAACATCAGGCAGGCCCTTCCAGGTCATACCGATGCGATCAAGATTCTTTTTGGAGAAGAATCGCCCTTCTAGGTCGATTAGAGCATCGGTCGCTTTCAAGATGTCGCCGATGCTCTTTGTTGCGATCCCCACAACAGGTTGGTTCTCGCCTCCCCACCCTCGAAAAATGTCGCCCTCTCTGGTTGTCGCTGTGCGCAAGCGGACGGCTTGGGCACTGGCAGGGCTCCCTGATTTATCAGCTGATGAAAATAGCTGTGCGGCAGGTGCCAGTCTCTTTGATGCCCCGAAGGCCCTAGAGATGACGCCCAGACGATCAAAATCAGGCGCGGCAGGAGTTTAGCTCACGACAGCCGTTCCCCGAATGCGGGAAGACCAACGCGGATATACCGTGAGTCGCGATTAAACTACGACGCAGGCCAGTCGCCGACGGCAACACATAGTAGGCTTTGCAGGACTACCGACGCGCGGCCATGGAGCAAGTGCTCTTGGCCGGTGATATCGAAGCGCACAGAATTGATTTGAATGCTAAGCAGCAGGCGCGGCGGCAAGCTGCAGTAATGCTCCCAGATGGAAGCATTACGGTGAAACGTGCTGTTAGATAGCTCGCATCCAATCGAGAGTGCTTCGGAAAACGGGATACTCTTGATCAATAATCTGCGGCTCCCAGCTCCGGATATTGTCTTCCTGAGCGATGATGGCAGCCTCTCCCTTCTCCTCAATATTCAATGCATCCTCAATGCAGCCCATTGGCCAGACCCAGGTTGCATAGTGCTTCATTGCCTCGTGCGCAGCGTTCGCGAGAACTTGGCCGTCAGCATTTTTCGCAAAGGCAGCCCAGCAGTCAGCTGCTGACCCGCTTCTGGAGTTCTGAGGCATGCCGTTAACACCGATCTGAAAGCCTTCGGTTTGACCGACTACTTGAAGCACAGATCTGACCTTATCCATCTCTTCGCATTCCTTCGGTAGCCATGGCCCCCTGGCGTGAGTGAACGCAAAATCTAAGTCAGCGATCACACCGCATTTGATACCCATGGCTGTCAGGACAGAAAAACCTTTGGGGATCGAAGTACAGCTACCGAGAGCAACAAAGCAAATCCGTTCGAGCTCAGGCCTGGTGCCGTAGAGCTTTTCGTAGATGAGTGGTAGAAGCCTCTGATCGGTTTTACCCTCGCAGAGAATTACTTTTTCTGCGAAATAGATTTCAGCAATATTTCCGAGCTCGAAAAGGGTTCGAGATTGGGCTTGTGCCTCTGCCATAGCTTGCGCAACTGCCGCCCCCATAGGAATGCGAACCTCAGAGCCATTTTCACGAGATCTGCGCACTATCACCGTTTCAGGCGCGTTATCCCTGCTCACCATCAATGGCGAATGGGTAGTGAACACGACTTGGTAGCCGGATTTTGAAAGCACATGAAGTGCTTCCCTAAGACCTCTGACACCTTGAGGGTGGAGGAAAATCTCGGGCTCGTCGATCAGAAGGAGACGACGAGCAAGGTCTTGATCGCGGGTTTTACGGATATCGGCCAGAAGCCGTATCAAGGCCATTTGTATTGCACGCTGCGCACCGCTACCTAAGGTATCGAAACGTCTGGTTTGACCGGATATCTCATCGGTCACGTTTAGATCACCGCTCTTGAAAAACTCCTTGATGTCGATTGACGGCACGTCCAAGTTCAACAGCAAACCAGGGAAGAAGCTTGAGAGGGCATTAGTGGCGCTGGTATCGAACTCAGTCAGTATAGGGGATCGGTTCTCACCGTCGGCTCCCAATATATTCCTGACCGCTGTGAGTGCATCCTGTACCTCCTGATGAGCAGTGAGGATGGGAGCCATGATTTCATCCAGCAGCCCACGAATTGTGCTCCCAGCTTTGCCTTTGCCCAAGTCTTCCTGGACATCATCCATGGCGCGGATGTGTAGCGCTTCGGGTAACAATGCCGAAATGGCTTGAGGCAGCCCCGTCGGATAGGAGCGCCATGAAGTTGGAAGGCCTTGCTCATCTAAATCGGCATTTCCCCAGACCTCCGTGGTCGGTTTGGTCGAGCCTGAAGCAGAAATCCTTATCCATAGGTCACCGTTGATGCAGTAGGGGGTAATCGCGGCTTGATGTTTGGCCTCAGGGATCTGTGCAATCAGCTCGTCTGTAATCCCTGACACGCAGGCGCTGATGATGATTGGCTGGACAGGATCATTCGCGTCTGTTTTCGCAAATGCCTTTGGTGCTAGCACCAACCTAATCGCGTCGAGGACGGTGGATTTTCCCGCATTGTTTTGACCGACCAGGGGCGTGAAATCACCCAGAGGCAAAAACACTTGCTTGCACGAGCGGAAGTTCTTGATGTGTATTTTGCTCAAGGAGTGCATGGCCGGAATTCCCTGTCTACGGTGGGCATGAAACCTCAGCGTAGTTGGAAAGTGGCGCTGCGCACTGTCCTCCAAGAGCATCATGGTTCTTGTCGACATGCGCAGCTTGTTTGTAGTGGGTGAACGCGTCAGAGGCGTGTTGAATGGCCAGCGTCTTGCGCCGGCCATCACCTGGTTAGTCTTAGATTTCGCGCTCAATATCGTCGAAGAAGTTCGGGCCTAGCTCGTACTGCAAAGAGCCGAATCGCGCGATCAGGTCTGCTCTAAGCTCACCCTCGGCCACAGGTTCGAAATCGATCCAGTAGCTGTACACGAGCCCTTCATCCGATTCATTGGTCATGACTTCCGCATCAGCCAGTACCTCTGCGTCCTCGACAGAAATCTCCAACTCATTCGCCAAGGCTTGGGCCATGGTTACGCGGTTGCCGCGCTCAGCTTCTTCAACTTGGGCCCAGTGCTCCCATTCAGATCTACGGTCGCGATCAGCATCAGACTCGCTGCTGGAGATGGATACGCCTTCCTCGGCAAGCAACCATGCACCATCACGGCGTAGCAATTCGACCGTGGCTTTAAGATAGAACGCCGCACCGTGATACATCCTCTCCTGATCTTGCTGCCCCTGGTAGGTCAAGGAAACTCCTAACGTAAGCTTCCCGGTTGTATCGCTGTAGTCGGCGGCTTCCACTTCAAGAGCGTCAATCGTAAATCCACTTGCATTGGTATCCGCAATCGCACCGGAGAGCTGATCCTCCAACTCTAGATCCAGGTCGGCGTAGACATCATCCTCATGGATCGCTTGGGAAAAGTCTTTGATCCCAAAAACGGCCAACATCAGACGCGGATCCTTGGGACTCCGCTGGGCGATTACAGAGAGCTCATGGTAATCAGCGAAGCCTGCTTTCTGAGCAAGTGCTTCATGAACGTCAGACAGCTTCTGACCCTGATCACGATCAAGCCGTTTAGCCTGAGATTTGAAGATGTTTAGCGGGGAAA
>Ga0209070_100577_pt1 | contig 17213 bp, 11 predicted proteins | sample SynthPrep_5_END__FD_187205 | JGI IMG/M metagenome (GOLD analysis project Ga0209070, IMG submission 187205) | Synthetic microbial communities from Ohio, USA - SynthPrep_5_END_DS10_MetaG (SPAdes) (version 2) | ecosystem: Engineered > Bioreactor > Aerobic > Activated sludge | place: USA: Ohio... | reverse complement strand
GGCCGTACTGATCGGCCTGATCATCTTCGGCGGCGTCAAGCGTATCGCCCACTTCACCCAGGTGGTCGTACCGTTCATGGCGCTGGGCTACATCCTGGTAGCGATGGTCATCATCCTGCTGAACATCGAGAAGCTGCCGGAAGTCTTGCTGCTGATCGTCAAGAGCGCATTCGGCCTCGAGGCCGGTTTCGGCGCCATCGTCGGCATGGCCATCCAGTGGGGCGTCAAGCGCGGTGTCTACTCCAACGAAGCAGGCCAGGGTACCGGTCCGCACGCTTCGTCGGCCGCCGCGGTCAGCCACCCGGTCAAGCAGGGCCTGGTTCAGGGCTTCTCGGTCTACATCGACACCCTGTTCGTCTGCTCCGCCACCGCCTTCATGCTGCTGATCACTGGTCAGTACAACGTGCAGGCGCCGGATGGCAGCGCGATGTTCACCGGTATCGCCGGCGTAGCCGCAGGCCCGGGCTACGTGCAGACCGCGATGGAGAACATGATGCCCGGCTTCGGTAACGCCTTCGTTGCCATCGCCCTGTTCTTCTTCGCCTTCACCACCATCCTGGCGTACTACTACATCGCCGAAACCAACATTGCCTACATCAACCGCAAGGTGAAGCGCCCCATCCTCACCCTGCTGCTGAAGTTCGGCATCATCGCGGCTACCGTGTACGGCACCGTGCACACTGCCACCTTCGCCTGGGACCTGGGTGATCTCGGTGTCGGCCTGATGGCCTGGCTGAACATCATCGCCATCCTGCTCATGCACAAGGTCGCCTACAAGTGCCTGAAGGACTACGAGCAGCAGTTGGACGAGGGCAAGGACCCGGTCTTCCACCCGGAGAAGCTCGGTATCAAGAATGCCGACTACTGGGGCACCAGCACCTCGGAAGAGAACCTGAATATCGAGAAGGGCGAAGTGCAGCAACCGCAGCGCTGATAGCTGCACCGCAGTAACGAAAAAGCCCCGGCCAATGCCGGGGCTTTTTCATGGGCGAGGTGATCGCGCCGGGTCTCGGTTCAGATCAGGCCAGCATCGGCGAGCAGTTGCTCCAGTGCAACCAGATCAGGAATACGCACCACCTCCTCACCAACGCGCGCTGCACCCAGTTCCAGAGGCGCCAGCTCGACATCGGCCGCAGGCAGGTCGCTGCCGACCTTCAGCGAGCGCGGGATACCCTGCACCAGCAGGGCAATGAACTTGACCTTGGGGCGGCCGCCCAGGGCGTTGATCACTGCAACGCGGGCACCACTGGCGACATGCGCCTGGCCACCGCTGGCGGCCTCGAAGGAGAGCAGCGGCAAGCGCAGATCACGCCAGGCGATCTGGCCGAGAAACCAGTCGGGAGTGCCTTCAGTGACCTGCGGCGCGCGATAGGGGATCAGCTCCGCCACCGCCACGTTGGGCAGCAGCAGAGTGCGGTCGGCCAGAGGCACCAGCAAACCGGTGAGACTGGCGGCGCTGTTCTGGGTGGCGACTGCTTGGCTCATTGAAACGTCCTCAACTGCAATGTTCGGCGAGGTGATTGACCAGCGCCACGGCCAGCTCACGCGGGTCGGCACTGAAGCTGCTGTAACCGCCTTCGCGCAGGCTGTCGGGCATGCTCGGACTGGCGCAGCTGTCAGCGCGCTGGGTCCAGATCAGGCCACCCTGGCGTTTGACGTAGGCGGCGGCGGCGCTGCCATCGCTGCCCATGCCGCTGAACGCGATCACCCCACACTGGGCACCGAACTGCTGCGCCAGGTTGAGCATCATCTGATCGATGGAAGGACTGTAGGGCTCCGGCCAGCCGCGTTCGGCGATCTGCATCGCGCCGTCTTCGGCAAAGCCCAGCTCGTTGCTGATCGGCACCACCACCACCTCACCACAACGCACCGGGTCGCCATGACGTGCCGAGTTGACGTGCCACTGACTGTGCCGACCGACCGCCTGCGGCAATGCCGCCTCGAAACTGGCGTCGATGTGTTGGGCATAGATGAAGCCGATGGGCAGGCCGCCAGGCAGGGCATCGAGAAATGCCTTGACCGCCGCCGGACCACCCAGCGAGGCAGCCAGCAGCCATACCTGACGGGCCGGCTCACCAGCTTTCAGCGGCGTATTGGCCAGTGCTTGCGGCAGCTCGAGACGCGCCGGACGCTGCGCTTCGTCGAGCAGTGCCTGCAGGCTCGGCCCGACCGCCTGGGTCGGATCGCCAACCAGGCGCTTGAGCTTGCCGAACAGGCTGCGCTCCCAACGCGGGTAGTTCTCCGAATGGCGCTCGGGGGCATGGCCCTCGCCGAACAGCACCGGGGCGCTGACACGCTCAAGCAGGCTGTCGACCAGCGGCGAATCTTCCGACTGGGCCAGGTCCACCAACCACAGGTCGGTCTCGCAGGCTGCCAGCTGCTCCTCATCGAGCCGCGCCGGGTCGCTGTTGAGCACCACCTGATAACCACCACCGGCCAATGCCTGCTGCAACACATGGCGCTGCAGCGAGGTGTCGGCGATTACTGCGATACGCGCGGAGGTTTTGTCTGTCATGTCCGTTTGACCCGATGGCTACCCACCAGTTGAGCGATGGTGTCGAGCAGCAAGGACTCCTGATAGGGCTTGCCGAGGTACTGATTGACGCCGATGGACATGGCCCGCTCGCGGTGCTTCTCGCCGGTACGCGAAGTGATCATGATGATCGGCAGATCCTTGAGGCGCTCATCGTGGCGCACCAGCGTGGCCACCTCGAAGCCGTCCATGCGCGGCATCTCGATGTCCAGCAGCATGATGTCGGGCCTGTGCTCCTGCAGCTGGGCGATGGCATCGACCCCATCCTTGGCGGTGACCACGTTCATGCCATTACGCTCAAGCAGACGGCTGGTGACCTTGCGCACGGTGACCGAGTCGTCCACCACCATGACCAGCGGCGGCCGGTCGGCCTCGACCTCTTCATTGGCCGCAGCCTGACGCGAAGCCAGACGCGGCATCAGCTGATTCTGCAGATGTGCATGCAACACACGAATGGTCGCCAGCAGATCGAGAATCACCACCACGCGCCCGTCACCGAGGATGGTTGCACCGGAAATCCCGTGCACCCCAGCGAACTGCGGGCCGAGGCTCTTGACCACGATTTCGCGCGAGCCGGCCAGGCTGTCCACCTGCACCGCCACGGCGTGCTCGCTGGAACGCACTAGGATCACCGGCAGCGGCAGGCTCTGGCCTACCAGCTTGGGCTGCTGACCGTTGTTCAGCAGATCGCCCAGGTACTTCAGTTCGTAGGCCTGGCCGGCGTACTCGAAACGCGGCGCGTCGGGCGCGTAGTAGGCCTCCAGCTCGTAGGGCGAAACCCGCACGATACCTTCGATGGTGTTCAGCGGGATGGCATAGAGGTCCTCGCCGGAGTACACCATCAGTGCACGGTTGACCGACACGGTGAACGGCAGACGGATGGTGAAGCGGGTGCCCTGGCCGACGGCCGAATCGATGCTCATCGAGCCGCCGAGCTGCTTGACCTCCGAATGCACCACGTCCATGCCGACGCCACGACCGGAAATCTGCGTGACCTTCTCGGCGGTGGAGAAACCGGCCTCGAGGATGAACTGCAGGATCTCGTGGTCGGTCAGGTCGCTGTCGGCATCCATCATGCCGCGCTCGATGGCCTTGCGCCGCACCGCGTCGAGGCGAATGCCGCCGCCGTCGTCGTCGAGGGTGAGGACGATGTCGCCGCCCTCACGACCGAGGTTGAGGCGAATGGTGCCGGTTTCCGGCTTGCCGACGTCGCGGCGTACGGCAGTGGGCTCGATGCCGTGATCGACGGCGTTACGCAGCATATGCTCCAGCGGCGCGACGATGCGCTCGAGCACGGTACGGTCCATTTCCCCCTCGGCGTTGCCGACGACGAACTCCACCTGCTTGCCCAGCTCACCCGCCACCTGGCGCACGATGCGGCGCAGACGCGGCACCAGACGATCGAACGGCACCATGCGGGTGCGCATCAGACCTTCCTGCAGCTCGGTGTTGACCCGTGCCTGTTGCAGCAGCAGGGTCTCCGCGTCGCGGTTCTTCGCCGCCAGGGTTTCCTTCAAGTCGAGCAAGTCCGAGGCCGACTCGAACAGTGCACGGGACAGTTGCTGCAGCTGCGAGTGGCGGTCCATCTCCAGTGGGTCGAAATCTTCATAGCCGGCGCGCTCGGCCTCGGCCTGATAGCGACTGAGAATCTGCGCCTGGGTCTCGGTGTCGAGACGGCGCAGTTGGTCACGCACGCGGTCGATGGTGGCTTCCATCTCACTCAGGGTGAAGCCGACATCGCTCACCTGTTGCTCGACACGGCCACGGAAAATCGAGGTCTCACCGGCCAGGTTGACCAGCCCTTCGAGCAGCTCGGCAGGTACCTTGACCAGCTCCTGTGGCGCGCGGCGGGATGCCGCCTCCAGCGCTGCCTCCTGCGCACGCTGCACGAACGGCAGCACCTTCGGTGCCTGCAACTGACTCGGCACGTCACTGGCAGCAATGATTGGGTTGAGCAGATTGTTCGCAGGCGCCGCGGCTGGTTCGGTAACCACTGGCTCATCGCCGAGGCTGGCGCTGAGGCGCTGGCGCAGCACATCGAGCTCGTTCTGCAGCCCTTCGAAACCGGACTGCACATCGAGCAGCAGACTTTCCGGCCAGGGTGCCCCCTGCTGCAGCGCCTCGCTGAGATGCTGCTCCAGGTCGTGGCTCAGATCGCCAAGGCGCTTCTGTCCGGCCAGGCGTGCGCCGCCCTTGAGGGTGTGCAGCGTGCGCAGCATCTCGTCGATGGCGCTGACATCATCACGTTGTTCTTCCCAACGCCCGATCGCCGCCTCCATCGCTTCGAGCAGGTCATCGCCTTCTTCCAGGAAGATATCGAGGATGTCGCTGTCAGCCTCTTCGGCTTCATCGCTCTCGACCACAGCCCTGAGTTGGACTGCCGACGGCATGCTCAGTTGCTCATCAGGGTTGGCACGAAAGCGCTTGATCGTCTCGATCAGGGCATGGCCCTGCGGCACCGCGCGCTGACCACGCACGGCTTCGAGCATCTCGGCCAAACGGTCGTGGCAGGCCTGCAGCAGGGTAAACAACTCCTGACTGGCTCGCAGGCGACCGCCACCGAGCCCCTCGTAAAGGAATTCCAGCTCATGGGCCAGATCACCGATTTCACGAATCTCGGCCATGCGCGCACCACCCTTGAGGGTGTGCAGATCACGCTGCAGGGCTTCCAGCTCCAGACTGTTGTCGACGTCGCCCATCCAGCGCTGCAGAGCGGCACCGGCACTGTCGATGATGTCGAAACCTTCCTCGAGGAAGATTTCCACCAGTTCGGGATCGCGCTCTTCATGCCAGTTGGCCAGCGTCGTGCCTTGTGGCTTTGACTCTGGCTCGACGATAGCCTCGGCCAGCGCTGGCAGTTCATCTTCGGGCAACACCAGCTCGACTTCGTCGATCAGCGGCAACCCTGCCTCAGGCTCTGCCTGTGGCGCTTCGTCGAGCACGATGTCGTCTTCGACCAGTGCCAGAGGCGGCAGCTCGAAGCTATCGGGCTCCACCGTTTCGATCGACTCGACGAGCTCGTCGTCCAGCGCCGGTTCAACCTGAGCCACGGCGGCCGACAGGCTCTGCGGTATGCCACCCTGGCGGAACTGACGAATTGCCTGAATCAGGTCGTCACCAGAGACCAGCGGCTGGCGGGCCTGCAACTGATCAAGCATCTGCGCCAGGCGATCATGGCTTTGCTGCAACAGGCTGCCCAGCGCTGGCGAATAGTTGTAACGGCGGTCGACCAAGCCCTCGTAGAGCGACTCCAGTTCGTGGCCTAGATCGCCAATCGGGCGAATCGCGGCCATCCGCGCACCACCCTTGAGGGTGTGCAGGTCGCGCTGCAGGGAGGACAACGGCATGGTGTTGTCCGGCTCACTGAGCCAGCGCTCCAGCGCCTGACCGGCGCTATCGAGAATATCCACAGCCTCTTCGAGGAAGATCTCGACCATTTCCTCATCGAGCTCGGCGTCGACAGGGCTGAAGCCCAGTTCGGCCTCGGCCTGCAGTTCCAGGCCAGCGTCCTCGGCGATTGCCGGTTCGGCGGGCGTCTCTTGCCACTGCACCGGCTCGGCCTCAGCTTGCTCCAGCTCGGCAGTGGCCTGGTCCAGCTCGATGATTTCCAGCCCCTCGACGCCAGGCGCCAGCAAGGCCAGGGTATGCGGATCGATGGCTTCGCTGAGCAGCTCACGCAGCGCCTGTACGCGCTCGGGTTGCGGGCTGACCTGCAAGGCCGCAGCGACCTGATCCATCATGCCGATCAGCGCTTCGTGAGCCTTTTCCGCTTCGTCGAAGAAGCGTTCGCTGACGGCCAGGCTGCCTTCCTCGACGGCACCATAGAGATCCAGCAGGGCCTCGCAGAGCTCGTCGATCTGCGGCAGCTCGGCCATTTCGGCGCCACGACCGAGCGTGGTCAGCTCTTCCAGCAGCGCAGACAGCTCCTGGCGCTCGGACGGATGCTCGCGCCATTTACGCAGCAGGTCCTCGGCATCCAGCAAGATGTCCATGCCTTCGGCGAGGAAGATGCTGATCATCTGCGGATCGCGGCTTTCGCCGCTCTGTGCCATGCGCTCGTCTTCGGCGTTGGCCAGACGCTCCTGATGCAGCGCCTGGACGCGGGCAAGGAATGCCTCGGCGCCGGGAATAGGTGCCAGAGGCTGAGTCTCGAGATTGTCGAGACCGATACGGAACACGCCCTCGGCGCTGCTCAACAACTCGGCGGCCGCCAGATCCACCTGAATCAGGTTGGTCTTGAACTCCTTGACCAGCTTCTCCAGCGGCGCAGCGATTTCTGCCACCGGCAGGATGCCGGCCATATAGGCACTGCCCTTGAGGGTGTGCAGCGCACGCTGCAGGTCGTCGGTGACTGGCTGCGGCAGCTCCTGGGCGCAATCGGCGAGAAAGCCCACCAGGGTATCCAGATGGGTTTCCGCCTCGTTGCGGAAGATTTCCAGCAACTGTGGGTCAAGGGGCTCACCATTGAGAGACTCGCTATCGAGCGGTTGGTCGGTGACCGACTCGACCTGCTCGACGACCTCGGTAGCGTCGTCAACGCCCACGGGCTCGGCTACCTGCTGGGCGGCCGGGGCGTCAGATTTTGGGGGCGTCAGACCCTTGGCCAGGGCATGCGCGGTGGCCGCCAGTAGATCGACATCGTCACGCTGACGCTGAGCCTTGGCGGCGAACTCGTCGACCAGCGCCGGCATCAGCGCCACTACGTCGAGCACCACCTGCTGCACCGCTGCATTCGGTTCGATGCTGCGGTCCAGCACGCGGTTGAGCAGGTTCTCGATGGACCAGCCCAGCTCGCCGATGATCAGCGCGCGAACCATGCGGCCGCTGCCCTTGAGCGTGTGGAAGGCCCGACGCACTTCGATCAGCGCGTCCTTGTTATCGGTATCGGCCTGCCACTGCGGCAGGTATTCGCCGATGGTTTCCAGCACCTCGCCGACTTCTTCGATAAAGACTTCCAGCAACTCTTCATCCACCGGCTCTTCATCGGCAGGCGGCGGCAACAGGCTCGGCGGCACATCGGCGGCAGGCGGATTGATCGCCTGTACTGGCGCAGCCATCACGTCAGCCATTGACAGCGGCTTCTCTGCCACTGGCTCCTCGACCTGGATGTGCGGCGCGCTGGGCAGCTCGACTTCCGGCAGTTCCAGATCGGCCAACTCCAGTTCGTCCCACTGATTCGCTTCGGCCAGTTGCTCCAGGCTCAGCTCTTCGAGCTCCAGCGCCGGCTCGGCCTGGGCGTCGAACAACGGGGCGGCAATGATCTCTTCGCTCTGCGCAGTCGGCAGCTCTTCGAGTTCGCCCAATTCGAAGGTGAAGGTCTCGGCGCTCTCGCTCACTGCCGGCAGGTCAGGCTCGATGTCGACCAGCTCCAGCTCCAGCTCCAGCTCGGCAACGGCTTCGTCAGGTGCATCGACCGACTCGAAGGCCAGCGGCTCGATCTCGGCGAGGGGCTCCTCGAGCTGTTCGTCCTCGGCGCCCAGCAGTTCGATTTCCTGCAGCGGGTCAGCCAGCGGCGCCAGGCTTTCCTCCTGCGGTTCGACGCGGTCGAGAATCGACGGTTTTTCCTTGAGCGGATAACCCAGTGCTTCCAGGCTCTCCTCGGCGACGTCGAGAATCAGGTCGCCCTGCGTGCCGTGGTCCTCGGCCAGACGCTCGAGGTAATACTCGACGCTGGTAATGGCGTCTGCCAGGGTGTCCAGGCTCTGCCAGTTGGGCACGGCCTTGCGCGCCAGCAACTGTTCCTGAATGTAGCGGTTACAGGCATTGAGCAGGTCGGCAGCGCGCTGCAGCGGAATCATCGCCAGGCCGCCACGAACCTGCGTCAGCAGGCCGGGGACACGTGCCAGATGCTCGTGGTTCCACTGCGAAGCGATGAACTCGATGATCGCGTCCTTGGCCTGTTCCAGACCGTTGCGCGCCTCTTTGATCACCAACTGATGAATCTGCGCGACATCGGTGGTGGGCAGGTGGCTCTGTTCGTTCCTGCTGTCATCGCTCGGCCCGACCATGCCGGCCAGCGTCGCCTCGACGTAGAGCAACGCACCGGCAACGTCCATCAGCACGGCATCGTTGGGCTCGCGCTGGCCGAGGGACAGGCCGTGAATCACGTCGATCTGGTCGAGAATGACCTTGCGCGGCTGGCCGAAACCGAGCACTGCGAGGGTATCGGCGATCTGCTTGAGCGGCGCCAGCAGGGCGTCCAGCTCACTGGGTTGACTGCGATCACTGCGCACAAACAGGTCCAGGCTGTCCTTGACCCGCACCAACTCTTCGCAGAGAGCCGCCACCACAGAACGCATGGCATCACGGTCAGGACCTGCCAGACGGGCACGTTCCTCATCCACCACTTCGTTGTCGGGCAGCGCTTCGTCGAGACGATACTGCTCCTTCAGGGCGCGAATACGCGGCGACTGCGCCGGCGCCTTGGCCACATAGAACAACAGGTTCTTGGTCAGTTCGTCGCTAGCGGGCTGGTTGATGCCATCGGCACCCTGCTCGACCAGGCGCTTGAGCTCCTTGTCGACCTGACGCAGCAAGGTACGCACCGAGGTACCGTTGACCACACTGCCGTTGGCCAGACCTTCGACCATGCCGGAAGCGATCTGCCACAGGCCTCCCAACGGGGCGTCCTTGCACAGCGTTTCCAGACGAGCGAAGACGCGCGCCATGTAACCGAGATTGGTCGCCAGGTCCTGATTGCGGATCACGCCGACCAGGGCCATTTGCAGCATCTGCCGCAGCTTGCGCAGCAGCACCGGAAGCTCGGCGGTACGCAGGCGCGCCAGGCTATCGGACGGCAGCGCCGGCAGGCGTGCGGACATGTCCGGGGAAAACAGGCTGGTTTCCGACAGCAGCTTTTCACCACGGGCGGCGCGCAGGTCGTTGAGCAGCGGCAGCACGACCATGGGCAGGTCGCGGCGAGCGGTCTGGATGCGGTCGAGGTACACCGGCAGTTGCAGAATGGCCTGCATCAGCACTTCCAGGGCTTCGCCCTGATTGGCTACGCGACCTTCCATCAGTGCCCTGGCCAACTGCTCCATTTCCTCGGCGAGCAGAGCCGCGCCGTAGAACTCGACCATCTGCAAGGTGCCGTGAACCTGGTGCACGTAGGTCAAGCAGAAGCGCATGCGCGTAGGGTCCTGCGGGTTCTCGACGAACGCCTCCAGGGCTTGCCGCGCCTGCTTCAGGGTTTCCCCGATCTCGCCTTTGACCCACTCCAGGGCGACATAATCATGCCGATCACCCATAGCCACTCCACTCATAAACTTGGCCTTATCCCTTGCGGGTAAACGCCAGAACTCGCTCGTCGGCCACCGGCACCAGTTGCGGGTGCTGCCAACCGGCTACTTCGCCCACGCCCACGACCAGCAGGCCACCCGGCGCCAGGCTTTCGGCCAGGCGATTGAGGATGTCGCGGCGACGCCAGCGGCGGAAATAGATCAGCAAGTTCTGACAGAAAATCACATCCATGCCGGACATCGGCGCCTTGGCCAGTTCCAACACATTGAGCTTGGCGCAGCACACACGCGCGGCCAGGCTCGGTACCACCTTGAAGCGTCCATCGGCCTGGGCGAGAAAGTAGCGCTCGCGCAGCTCGTCACTCACCTGCTCCAGGCGTCGCGCCGAGTAGCACGCTTCGCGTGCCTTGCTCAGTGCGCCCTGACTGATATCGGTACCGGTTACTGCGAAGTGTTCGGGCAACTCGCTGCCTTGCAGAACCTCCGCGGCCTGAATCGCCAGCGAATACGGCTCTTCACCACTGGAGCAACCCACGCTCCACAATTCCCAGGGTTTGCCCAGACCCGCCGCCAGGCGCTCCTGCAGGTACTGCGAGAGCACCTCGAAGGACGCTGGATGGCGGAAAAAGCGGGTTTCCTGCACGGTCAGACGATCCAGCAGGGTCGACCACTCCACCGCGCCACGCGGCCCGTCGGTGACCTGACGGTAGTAGCTGGCGTAATCCGTGACGCCCAGTTCGCGCATGCGCGCACTCAGGTTGGTCTGCAGAAAGGCGCGCCGCTGCTCGCTGATCACCACACCGGTACGCGCCTCGAGCAGCGTCTGCCAGTCGTGAAAATCGGCTTGCGACATATCGGCCACCGGGCGCAATGCCCAAACGCCCGCTGACTGCATACCTTCGCCCTGAGTCATGGCTGTGTAGCGAAGGCTGCCGCCAGCCTCCGCACTCCTTTATCAGGCGTCTGGCAGGGTGAAGCCGGACACCGACTTGCGCATCTCACTGGCCATCTTGGCCAGGTTACCAATGCTCTTGGCGGTGGCGGTGGTACCCGAGGACGTCTGCGAGGTGATCTCCTGGATCACGTTCATGGTGTTGGAAATGTGACCGGCCGAAGAGGCCTGCTGACGGGCGGCGTTGGAAATGTTCTGGATGAGGGCCGCGAGGGTTTTCGATACCTTCTCGATCTCTTCCAGTGCCACACCGGCGTCCTGCGCCAGGCGAGCACCGCGAACCACTTCGGAAGTCGTCTGCTCCATGGAGATAACGGCTTCGTTGGTGTCGGTCTGAATGGTTTTTACCAGCGCCTCGATCTGCTTGGTCGCCGCCGAGGAACGTTCTGCGAGGCGTTGTACCTCGTCCGCTACCACGGCGAAGCCGCGGCCCGCATCACCGGCCATGGAGGCCTGGATCGCGGCGTTCAGTGCGAGGATGTTGGTCTGGTCGGCAATGTCGTTAATCAGGCTAACGATGTCACCGATCTCCTGGGACGATTCACCGAGGCGCTTGATCCGCTTCGAGGTGTCCTGGATCTGCTCACGGATGTTATCCATGCCGGTGATGGTGTTGTGTACGACTTCGTTGCCCTTGTTGGCGATGGCTACGGAACGTTCCGCTACCGCGGAGGATTCCGAGGCGTTCGCCGATACCTGGTCAATCGACACGGCCATCTCGTTGATCGCCGCGGAGGCACCGGCGATTTCCTGCGCCTGGTGCTCGGAAGCCTCGGCCAGGTGCATCGCCGTGGCCTGGGTTTCCTGGGCAGCACCGGCTACCTGAACGGCGGTCAGGTTGATGGTGGCTACTAGGTCGCGCAGCTGGTCGATGGAGTAGTTGATGGAGTCGGCGATGGCACCGGTGAAGTCTTCGGTTACCGTCGCGGCCACGGTCAGGTCACCGTCGGCGAGGTCGGCGATTTCGTCGAGCAGACGCAGAATCGCCGCCTGGTTACGTTCGTTCTTCTCGGCGGTCTCGGCCAGACGACGGTTGGTCTCGCGCACCATCACCAGACCGATGAGGATGATCGAACCCAGCGCCAGGGCACCCAGCACGTAGCCGAACAGGGTATTGATGGCACGGCCCGAGGCCAGGTCTTCGAAACCGGCGGCCAGTTCGGACGCCTTGTCCAGCAGGGTCTGCGAAACGGTGAAGATGGAGCTGGCCGATTCACGTACCTGGAACAGTTCCGGCGAGGTCTCGAGAATCTCGTCCACCGAACCGGATACGAATTCGAACAGCTCGGAAATCTCGGCCAGACGCTCGAGGGCCTCCTCGTCGGTCACCTGGCTGATTTCCATCGCCGCGTTGCCTTCGAGCATGGCGGCCAGTACTCGACCGAACAGGCTGGCATCACGACCGAACATGTCGGCGGCCTGTACCGAGTCTTCGTCACCGGCCAGTACCTTGTTCACCGAGCCAAGAATACGCTCGGCCAGCAGCGACTGACGCTGGGCCACAGAGACCTGGGCAGCCGGTGCACCGCTTTCCAGCAGGATGTCGACCACTTCCTCGTACTCGACCTGCAATTGCGGAATGGTTTCCGCCAGGGTGGCGGCTACCTGGTGCAGCGACAGTACGGTCTGCTCACTGGCAATAATGGCGTCGGTGTTCTGCCGCAGGCTGTCCCAGTCCTGCTGCACCGCAGCCATCTGCGCTTGCACCGAAGAAGGTGCCGGAGGCAGGCCGGTATTGGCATCACCATCGGTCAGGTAACTCCAGCGCCGCTGGAAGTCGTTACGCGCTGCACGCAGCAGGCCGAATGCCTCTGCCTTGCCCGCCGCAGCCTCAGTGGCGTTGTTGGCGATACGCTGGGACAGTACGCGCAGCTCACCGGAGTGGCTGATGTACTCGGTATCGTAGTTGGACTGGGTGTTGATGTAGGCGAAGTTCGCGAACAACAGCACGATGGAGACGATAAGCACGACGAACAGCGCCGCGATCAGCGTGCTACTGCGTGCTCCGACCAACAAATTACCTGCATTGAATTTTTTCATTTTCTGGCCCCCGCCTGGACCGACCGCACTACGGTTCCCATGTAACGCCAAAGAGCCGGCAACACCGGCCCAACCGAAAATCTACTGATAGGACACATCGAGAAAACCCGGATTAGTGGTCAGCGCATGAGGGCTGAACACCAACCAGGGTTGTTCTCGTTGAAAGACTCCGTGGATAAACGGCGCAATGCTCGCCTCGAGAGGCGGCAGTTGTTCTGAAAATGCATCCACGGGAAAATGTTGCATGCCGAAAACCTCGTCGACGGTAAGGCCAGCGAAGATCTCCTGGTGGTCCACCACCAGCACTCGCCGCAGCTTGCGCAGCGGCGACAGTTCATTACCGAAGAACCCGCACAGGTCCATGATCGGCAGCAGGCGGCCACGCACGTTGGCCACCCCTTTGACCCAGCCCTTCACACCCGGCAGCAGGGTGTAGCGCGGCTCGTGCAGCACCTCTCCCACTTCCCCCATCGGCGCGACGAAGAATCGCTCGCCCATGCGAAAGCCGATGCCGCTCCAGCTCTGCACCGCCGCCTGTTGCGACGGCAGGCCAGCCGCCAAGACCCGGCAGCGCTGGTCAATCTCAAGGAGAATCTGGAAAGGAGTCTGCGCGGACATGCCAGCCTTGGCCTTCTTTTTATTTAGTACACGGACAGCACGGCATCAGCCGGCCAGTACCGCATTGAGGGTCTTCAGCAAGGTATCTTCGTCGATCGGCTTGGTCAGGTAGTCCTTGGCGCCTTGGCGCTTGCCCCAGACCTTGTCGGTTTCCTGATCCTTGGTGGTGACGATGATCACCGGGATGTGGCTGGTCTCGGCGTCCTTGGTCAACTGACGGGTCGCCTGAAAGCCGTTGAGGCCGGGCATGACGATGTCCATCAGCACCGCGTCGGGCTTTTCCTGGCGAGCCAGAGCCACGCCGTCAGCGCCGTTTTCCGCCTTGAGTACCTGATGCCCATGTTTTTCCAGCATGGCGGTCAGCTTGTACATCTCGGTCGGGGAGTCATCAACAATCAGAATTCGAGCCATGGTGTTTCCCAATACAGAAGTGGCGTACGGCGGTCAGGCCGGAACGTCAGGAGGCTTGTTCCACCGGGGTGAAGTCGGGCACGTGAGCCTTGATGGCACCGAGCAGCTCTTCCTTGCTGAAAGGCTTGGTCAGGTACTGATCGGAGCCGACGATACGCCCCTTGGCCTTGTCGAACAGACCGTCCTTGGAGGACAGCATGATCACTGGCGTGGACTTGAAAGCACTGTTGTTCTTGATCAGGGCGCAGGTCTGATACCCATCGAGACGCGGCATCATGATGTCGACAAAGATGATGCTGGGATGCGTGTCGGCAATCTTGGCCAGGGCATCGAAGCCATCGACCGCAGTGATGACATCACAACCCACTTTTTTCAGCAGAGTTTCAGCGGTGCGACGAATCGTTTTCGAATCGTCGATCACCATCACTTTCAAACCCTCGGTATGCTGTTCCATGTTCGCCCTACCATCGCCTCGGTGAGTCGTTATATTTGCGTTATCAGTATGCCTGAGGCCCAGTCTTCGATGGGGCTTGACCCAATCGTCGGGCCTTTTTAGCACACTCTCCAGATGCAATCTATAAGCCTGCCAGGGCAGCTCCACCCTTGACCGCGCGGCCCGGCCGGCGCCACCCTGACAGCCATTGTTCGGCGCGGCCAGCCCGGCCTTCGCCCTTATCCCACGGAGTTTATCCCCCATGAGCCTTCGCCTCGGGATCGTCATGGATCCTATTGCCAGCATCTCCTTCAAGAAGGACAGCTCGCTGGCCATGTTGCTGGCCGCTCAAGCACGCGGCTGGTCGCTGTTCTACATGGAGCAGCAGGATCTCTATCAGGTTCGCGGCCAGGCCCGTGCCCGCCTGCGTTCTCTGGAAGTGTTCAATGATCCGCAGCGCTGGTTCACCCTTGGTACGGAACAGGACACGCCGCTCGCCGAACTGGACGTGATCCTGATGCGCAAGGACCCGCCCTTCGATAACGAATTCGTCTACTCCACCTACCTGCTTGAGCAGGCCGAGAACGACGGCGTACTGGTGGTCAATCGGCCGCAGAGTCTGCGCGACTGCAATGAAAAGTTCTTCGCCACCCAGTTTCCCCAATACACACCAGCGACTCTGGTAAGCCGGCGTCCCGACATTGTGCGCCAGTTTGCCGATGAGCACCGTGACATCATTCTCAAACCCCTTGATGGTATGGGCGGATCGCAGATATTTCGCCACCGCGAAGGCGACCCGAATCTCTCGGTGATTCTGGAAACCCTGACCCTGCACGGCCACCAGCAGATCATGGTGCAGGCCTACCTGCCGGCTATTAAGGACGGCGACAAACGCATCCTGATGATAGACGGGGAACCGGTACCCTATTGCCTGGCACGCATTCCGGCTGCCGGGGAGACCCGCGGCAACCTGGCCGCCGGCGGCCGCGGCGAGGCGCGCCCGCTGACCGAGCGCGATCGCGAAATTGCCGCAGCAGTCGGGCCTACCCTACGCGAAAAGGGTCTGATCTTCGTCGGACTCGATGTGATTGGTGATCATCTGACAGAAATCAATGTCACCAGCCCGACCTGTATCCGCGAGATAGATGCCGCATTCGACACCCGTATCGGCGAACAACTGATGGACTGCATTGCGCGCAAACGCGGGTTAAAAGCTTGACGCAGGTGGCAGCCTGGCGCCCGCAACTTGCAGGCGCCTACTGCTACCCGGCAGACTGCGCGATATTCGAAAGCAGACCCGATACGCGATGAACGCAGCAGCCTCCCCACCGACCGCTTCCTCCGCCAACGCCCGACCGGCGGACCGCCTGGGATTCACCCTGTTTCTCGCGGCAGCACTGCACGCGGCACTGATCCTCGGCGTCGGCTTCACCCTGGAGTCGCCGCCGGAAATCAGCAAGACGCTGGAAATCACCCTGTCCACCTTCAAGAGCGAAGAGAAGCCCAAGGAAGCGGATTTCCTGGCGCAGGACAACCAACAGGGCAGCGGCACGCTGGAACACACTGCAGCACCCAAGACTACCGAACAGGCGCCCTTTCAGGACAGCGAGGTGCGCAAGGTCACCCCGCCCGCCACCCCGCAGCAGCCTGCCACCAGACAGGAAGCACCCAAGGCTGCAGTCGCCACACGCGCACCGCAGCAGCAGAAAACCCCGGTCAAACGCGAAGAAGCCAAACCGGTTCCTGAGACCCGACCGGCGCCAGTGTTTGACTCCGCTCAGCTGTCAGCCGAGATCGCCAGTCTGGAAGCCGAGCTGGCCCAGGAAGTTCAGCAGTACGCCAAACGCCCGAAGATCCACCGCCTCAACGCCGCCTCGACCATGCGCGACAAGGGCGCCTGGTACAAGGACGAATGGCGCAAGAAAGTCGAACGCATCGGCAACCTCAATTACCCCGACGACGCTCGTCGCCAACGTATATATGGCAGCCTGCGCCTGTTGGTATCGATCAACCGTGATGGCTCGCTGTACGAGGTACAGGTGCTGGAATCTTCTGGCCAGGCGGTGCTCGACCAGGCCGCACAACGCATCGTGCGCCTGGCCGCGCCCTATGCGCCCTTCACCGGCGACCTGGCCGATATCGACCGCCTGGAAATCATCCGCACCTGGCGCTTCGAGCGCGGTGATCGACTGTCGAGTAATTAGCCAACCCTGACATCGGTGCGCACGGCGCACCCTGTGAAGTGGCGCCAGCAGCCTGGGTGAAATCCGGCAAAGCGCTGCTCACGCTTGTAGCTTGCCGCCTGTCGTTCCAAACTAGGCGTCATGAAGAAATCAGCCCCCACTTCGCTCAAGCACCACTTCCTGATTGCCATGCCGCACATGGCCGATCCGCACTTCGCGCAGACCGTCACCTACCTGGTCGAACACAACGAGCAAGGTGCGATGGGCCTGGTGATCAACAAGCCCAATGGCCTGAATCTGGCTGACGTGCTCGAACAACTACGCCCTGACGAAGAGCCGGCGGCGTTGTGCCACAGCCTGCCGATCTTCGCCGGTGGCCCGGTACAGACCGACCGCGGCTTCGTCCTGCACCCCGCTGGTCCGCAGTTCCAGGCGACCCTGGAGCTGGGCGAGCTGGGCCTCTCCACCTCGCAGGACGTATTGTTCGCCATCGCCGACGGCAGCGGCCCGGATCGCTACCTGATCACCCTTGGCTACGCCGGCTGGGATGCCGGGCAACTGGAAGCCGAACTGGCCGACAACGCCTGGCTGACCTGCCCCGCCGACAGCAACATTCTTTTCGATCTGCCGTTCGACCAGCGTCTTAACGCCGCCGCCGCACGCCTGGGGGTCAACCTCAGCCTGCTGACCTCGCAGGTCGGGCACGCCTGATGAGCGACAAGCCACTGCGCCTGCTGCTGGGTTTCGACTATGGCACCAAGCAGATCGGCGTCGCCGTCGGCCAGGTGATCACCGGCCAGGCCCG
>Ga0209070_100568_pt1 | contig 17399 bp, 14 predicted proteins | sample SynthPrep_5_END__FD_187205 | JGI IMG/M metagenome (GOLD analysis project Ga0209070, IMG submission 187205) | Synthetic microbial communities from Ohio, USA - SynthPrep_5_END_DS10_MetaG (SPAdes) (version 2) | ecosystem: Engineered > Bioreactor > Aerobic > Activated sludge | place: USA: Ohio... | reverse complement strand
AGTGTTCAGAAAATACGTTCAGGTTCACGGAATTGCCCTTTTGCAAAAGGCAGTATCTGATCATAAGCTGGCGATTGGGTCAACTACTAGCTTGGTTTGGTTGAAAAATGTTCGTGATCTTGCCCTGGCCACCTTCCCCAGCCTTTCTCATCAGCCGCCACTTCTGCAGCAGGATCTTTGCCATGAAAAACATCTTACTCTTGGTTTTATTCAGTTTGTTTATATTCCATACCTTAGCTGCCATTGCCGGCGAGAACCATAAGCATGATCCTGAGCACGGGCATACTCACTCGCATGCACATGGCACCGCACATAACGGGGCTGCTAACAAAGCAGAAGCTGAACACGACGACGTAGCCATTATCTCTGCAGCCATGGCCGAGCAAGTCGGCATTCGGGTCGTAGCCGCGGCAGCCGGGACCATAGAGCGGCATATTCCGTTGTACGGAGAGCTGGTAACCCCGCCTAATCGTCAGGCTCAGGTGCGAGCCCGTTTTCCCGGCATGATTACGCAAATCAATGTCACTGTTGGGCAGCGGGTAAAACGGGGGGATGTGCTGGCGCTGGTTGAATCTAACGACAGCCTACGCACCTATCCGCTTAAAGCCCCTATAGCGGGTATTGTGCTCCAGCAATTTGCCAGCCAGGGCGAATATACTGCCGGCGAGTCGTTATTTGCCATCACCGATCCCAGCGAACTCTGGGCCGAGCTTAAGGTGTTTCCTGTGGTACTAGACGACATTAAAAGTGGGCTACCGGTGCACATTGAAGCCCGTAATGGCCGTTACGACAGCACCATTACCCATATTTTACCAGCCAGTGGTCAACCCTATGTCTATGCCAGAGTGACGCTGAATAACAGCAGCGGTCGCTTTGCTGTTGGCGAACGCCTTAGTGCGCTGGTCGATGCCGAGATTATTCAGGTTGCCCTAGTGATCGATAACTTGGCGGTACAAGAGTTTGCAGGGCAAGCGGTTGTTTTTGTGCAAAACGGTGAGCAGTACCGGCCCAGAGCCGTGCAGTTAGGCCGAACCGATGGCCGTTTTACCGAAGTACTTGCGGGGCTTAAGGCCGGTGAACGTTATGTGGTAGCCAATAGCTATCTGATTAAGGCGGAGTTAGAGAAATCTGCCGCCGCGCATGAACACTAAGGAGGGCGTGATGATTGAAGCTATAGTTCGTTTTTCTATCGCCCGACGCTATCTGTTGCTCAGCTTAATTTTGCTGTTGGTGGCTGCCGGGCTATGGAGTTATCAGCGTTTGCCCATCGATGCAGTACCTGATATCACCAATGTGCAGGTACAAATAAATACGGAGGCACCGGGCTATTCCCCGTTGGAGGCAGAGCAACGTATTACCTTCCCGGTAGAAACGGCGTTGTATGGTTTACCAAAACTTAAATATACCCGTTCGTTATCTCGCTATGGCTTGTCGCAGGTCACGGTAGTGTTTGAAGAAGGCACAGATATTTATTTTGCCCGCAATCTGCTGAATGAAAGACTCAATGCCATAAAAAATACGCTACCTGCTGGCCTGGAGCCACAAATGGGGCCTATTGCCACCGGCCTGGGTGAAATCTTTGTCTATACCGTGTCGGCTAAATCCGGTGCAACGGATACTGCCGGTAATGCTTTAGATGCGATGTTCTTGCGTGAAGTGCAAGATTGGATCATTAAACCGCAACTGGCTCAGGTAGCCGGGGTAGTTGAGGTTAACACCATTGGCGGTTACGACAAGCAATACCATGTACTACCCGATCCGGTAAAAATGCTGGCTTTTGGCGTTAGTATGCCACAGCTGGCTGAGGCACTGCGCAATAACAATAGCAACCGTGGCGCAGGCTATATTGAACGTAACGGCCAGCAATTACTGGTGCGTTCACCGGGCCAGTTGGGTAGCATCAGTAGTATTGAACAGGTGGTGGTAGCTTTAAACGGCACTGTGCCAGTGCGGGTGAAAGATATTGCCGAAGTGGCGCTTGGCAAGGAGCTGCGCACCGGGGCGGCGACCCGTGACGGTCAGGAAACCGTCATGGGTACTGTGATGATGTTAATGGGCGAAAACTCACGCACCGTTGCCCGTGGCGCCGCACAAAAGCTGGAGGCAATTAAAGCCTCCTTGCCGGAAGGTGTTATCGTCGAAGCGGTTTATGATCGTACTACGCTGGTTGATAAAACCATTGCTACGGTGCAAAAAAACCTGTTGGAAGGCGCGCTGCTGGTGATCGTAGTACTGTTTGTGTTGTTGGGTAATATCCGGGCTGCGCTGATTACCGCTGCGGTGATCCCGCTAGCGATGCTGGCCACCATTACCGGTATGGTGCAGCAAGGGGTGTCTGCCAATCTGATGAGTTTAGGCGCCCTGGATTTTGGGTTAATAGTTGATGGTGCGGTAATTATTGTTGAAAACTGCATGCGCCGGTTGGGTCTGGCACAGCAACAACAAGGTGGCTTATTAGTACTGCGTCAGCGCTTAGAGGTGGTATTTAGCGCTACTATGGAAGTGATTAAACCCAGCTTATTTGGCGTGGCGATCATTACCGTGGTGTATATCCCGATCTTTGCGCTTACCGGGGTCGAGGGCAAAATGTTTCACCCGATGGCCGCGACCGTAGTGATGGCGTTGCTGGCAGCGATGGTGCTGTCGGTTACCTTAGTACCCGCGGCTGTAGCGGTATTTATGGGCGGTAAAATCAGCGAACATGAAGGCCGGGTGATGCGCGCGGGCAAGTCACTATATCGGCCCTTACTAAAGGGCGTATTAAAGTTGCGGGCATTAGTGCTGTTAGCTGCTACTGCGCTGGTAGCAGCTTGCTTATGGCTGGCCAGCACCCTGGGTTCAGAGTTTATTCCGCAGTTAGACGAAGGTGATATTGCGCTGCATGCTATGCGCATTACCGGTACTGGTCTGGAGCAATCGGTGCAAATGCAGGAAATACTGGAGCAGCGCATCAAGCAGTTCCCGGAAGTGGCTAAGGTTTTTGCAAAAATAGGGACTCCTGAGGTGGCAACCGATCCCATGCCACCTAACGTGGCAGATAATTTTGTGATATTAAAACCGCGTAGCGAATGGCCAAATCCGCGGAAAAGCAAAGCGCAGTTAGTTGCCGAAATGGCAGCGGCACTGGAGCAGCTACCGGGGAATAACTATGAGTTTACCCAGCCGATCCAGATGCGTTTTAACGAGCTGATTTCTGGTGTACGGGCCGATGTTGGCGTCAAAGTATTCGGTGATGATTTAGACACCTTATTGCGTCTTGCCAATAGTATCTCGCAGCTTACTGGCAGCATTAGTGGTGCCGAAGATGTGGCCGTAGAGCAGGTATCGGGTTTGCCGGTATTGTCAGTGAACCCCAAACTGACTGCGTTGGCGCGCTATGGCTTAACGGTAGCAGCGTTTCAGGATCTGATTGCCATGGCCATTGGCGGCGAAGATGTGGGGCTAATTTATGAGGGCGATCGGCGTTTTCAGCTAGTGGTAAGGCTACCTGAAGCGATCCGCACGGATATCGACAACCTGAATTATTTACCTATACCTACCGCGACAGGTTATGTGCCGCTACATGAAGTCGCTAGCTTAGCGATGCAGTCTGCTCCGGCGCAAATTAGCCGTGAGAATGGTAAAAGGCGGGTGGTGGTATCGGTTAACGTTAGGGAGCGTGATTTAGGCGGCTTTGTTACCGAGCTAAAACAGCGGATCAGTACCGATATTACTTTACCTGCAGGTTACTGGCTGGATTATGGCGGCACCTTTGAGCAACTGCAATCAGCCAGTAAACGGCTGTCGATAGTGGTACCTATTACCTTATTACTGATCCTCGGTTTGCTGGTGCTGGCGTTTAATTCGCTAAAAGACGCCTTGATTATCTTTAGCGGGGTACCGCTGGCACTGACTGGTGGCGTACTGGCACTCTGGCTGCGCGATATGCCGCTGTCTATTTCGGCCGGCGTCGGCTTTATTGCGCTCTCTGGGCTGGCGGTACTCAATGGTTTGGTGATGTTGTCGTTTATGCGCCAGCTCTGGCAAGAGCAGGGGGATTTGCTCTATGCCGTAGTGGAAGGTGCGATTATCCGGCTGCGGCCAGTGCTGATGACCGCACTGGTCGCCAGCCTTGGCTTTGTGCCGATGGCGCTAAATACCGGCACCGGTGCCGAAGTGCAGCGGCCCCTCGCGACGGTAGTGATTGGCGGTATTATTTCAGCTACGCTGCTGACCTTGTTAGTGCTACCGGTGTTATATCAGTGGTTGCACAGTAAGGATGAGGTAACAACAAAGCAGTAAGTTAAACCGGTATATCGGGAAAATTACGAGCCAGCCGTTTCCAGACTGGCCGTAATTTTTTGCGGTGCCGGCATCATTTGGATCCACAGACAGAGAGCTATCAGCACAAGGCCAATAGCACCAGACACCCCAAAACGTTCACCCACAATCAATACCGCCAGTAAGGTCGCGACGGCCGGTTCCAATAAGGTCACCAGCGTAGCCTGGCTGGAAGATAAAAATTTTAGGCCATAACCAAAGCATAAATAGCCGACAAACATCGGGATCAGGGCCATATAAAGCGCGACAGTAATATGTAACGGGCTGGCAAATAAGTTGTCGCCGCTGAAGAATAATGACGGTAACAAGGCGCAAGCAGCAAGACCAAACTGGCTGGCAACTGCGGAGCCAGAGGCTACACCATAGCGAACCAATTTACTGGTAATAAAGGCATAGCAGGCATAACTTATTGCCGCCACCACCCCTAGTAACACCCCCACGCCTACCAGCAGAGTATTGCTATCGGTGGTTTGCCCTTTACTTTGAATGAGTAAAATGACACCGCTGGCCCCAATTAAAAAACTACTAAACCAGCGTAGCGATAGCTTACTTTTGCTAAACAGACGTTCCAGAATAGCCGCCACTAATGGCGCACCGGCCAGTGAAACTAAGGTACCAATAGCCACGCCGGAAAGCCGCATTGCGCTATAAAAAGCCAGCGGGTAAATAAACACCGCCACGGCACCGCACAACAGCAGCGCTTTATGCCGCAGCAGCACGGAGTGGTCTTTATAAAGAGATTTTCTGGCGGTAAATACTAACAATAGCGCCGCAATACCCATGGCAAAAGCACCAGTAGCCAGCGGGCTGACATCGGGCGTAAAGCTGGCGGCAACGCCGGTGGTGCCCCACAATACACTGGCAGCAATAACGGCCAGATACCCCTTGTTCGTTGCGGTTTGCTGTGTCATGTTGGGCTCTGAATGTTTAAGGCGGCAAATTAGGGCGTGTTTCGCAATAACGATATTAATACTGCCTTGTCGTGGCAGCAACATAGATCATAGTTATAACATCATAAATTAACGTTGACTTGATAATCTACATCACGAATTATGGTGCAATAGCTATTTCTTGAACGTTCCTAATGCCTGGTTTTTTGTCTTTGTTAGGTTTGTTAGTTGCAACGTTAACCGCCTGCTCAAACCCGAATAAAGACGTCGAGTTTTCGCCCCAAAAAGATGAAGAGCGGCATTATCAAGTGGCGGCTCATGCTCAGGTTAGTGTTGACACTGGCCGCCGTACTGAAAGTTTTACTAGCCACTCGCGTGCGTAGCAGCCGAAATGCTACGGCAAATCCGGAAATGCACGCGTTGTTGTCGCATGGCTTTGCCGTAACGGCCGATCTGAAAACGGGTCAGGTAAAGCAATTTACCGCCTTAAATGAGCCGGTGTGGCAGGCTATATTGGCCGAGCGAGGCAATGAAGTTGAGGAAGAGTTACAAAAACTCTTTGGTTCTTCGGCTTTTGTTAGCAGGGTGCTGGCCAAGGTGGGTGCTACGGTGATACTGCCCGGCTATCATGGGCAAGACGAGGTGAAGCATACCGTGTTAAGGGTAACCGAGAATCATGTATCAGCACAGCTTGACGCTAGCCCGGAAGGTGGCCAGTTATATGGGCAGATGTTACTGTCGCGCGAAAGAGGCTGGCTAGAAAAGCTGGTATTAGTGTTGGAGTTGCCCTTCGAGCAGTATGACTACCAAGGAACAATTTGTAGTCAGTTAGCAATGGTGCCAGATGCTGTTGGGCAAAGTAGTTTATTCCAGCAACTTGATTTTGGCTATCAGCGCCCGGAGTTTGAATATCAGGCACAGCCCGATTTTTCATTAACGCAAGCCAATCAGCAACTGAGCAAAGAGACGATATTCTCCTGGGATGCAGGCTATTTTTTTCAGGATGACAATCAGGTAAACCTGAGTTATCAACACGATTTTTCTGGTATTAGGGCGCATGGTGAACTGCGATTTGATAATTTGACCGCGATGTATGACTAGCAGGGCCTGCAAAGCTTGTTTGAAAGCTTTCACGATAACGGCCAGCCTGAACAACGAGTAATGATGAAAGATAACAAGCACAGGAAGAGTTCGTTTATGGCTCAGTCAAGCTCTGGCATGGCCGTTATGAGCAAGGCGTGATGGTTGGGTTTTGGCAGGCGTTTTCTGCCGCAGGGCATTTATTGGCGTCGGTACAGTACGACGATAAAGGTCGCAAACAAGGTAAGCTGTATAATTTTAACGAAGATGGCAGTCTGGTTTCGGTAGAGGAATTCCTTGATGATCAACTGCAAGGAGAGCCCCGTTATTATTATCAGGGCGTAACCCGGGCCAATTTATTTGCTGAGGATTAGAGCAGACTATAGTTTAATAAATGTACAGCAGTTTACTTAAGTAAATAGGCAGCACCATAGCGGTATAGCGGCCAGGCTAAAGTCAGGCCGCGCAATAACATAAATACACTAAGGGCCAACCATAGACCATGGTTGCCAAGGGGCTGCAGCAGCAGGTAACTTAAGGCAAAGCCACTAAAGGCAATAAGCATCGCATTACGCATAGCGCGCCCTTTAGTGGCACCAATATAGATGCCATCCAGTAAGTAGCTCCACACTGCCAACAAAGGCAGGGCAATTAGCCAGGGTAAAAAGCTCGCCGCTTGCTCACGTACGGCGGTTATCGAGGTCAACATGGCGATAATACTGTTGCCGCCCAGCCAATAGCCTAATGAAAATACACCGCCCAGTAACAGTCCCCAGATTGCTAGAATGCTAAATAAATCCCGCATTTCCGTGGTGTTTTTAGCGCCAACGGCTTTGCCGGTGGTCGCTTCGGCGGCGTAGGCAAAGCCATCCAGCGCATAAGAGACTAGCATTAAAAAAATGAGCAGCACGGCATTGGCGGCTACCACGCTATCGCCAAAGCTGGCACTGCGAAAGGCAATAAATACAAACACCAACTGCAAGCAGAGGTTGCGGATAAAAATATCGCGGTTAAGTGCAAACAGCCGTTGATAGCCGCTAAGCTGTTTCAGTTGCACCCAGCTGATTTTTGCCAGTTGCTGTTGTTGCCAAAGCCGCCTTACCAGATAAAGCCCCAGCAATAAGGTCGTGTAATCAGCCAGTACAGAAGCGGCTGCCACGCCGGCTACTTTCCAGCCAAAACCCAACACAAACAGCAAATCCAGCACAATATTCAGACTTTGATTTAGCACCAACAGCAGCATGGGGTAGCGGGCATTTTGCAGCCCTAAAAACCAACCGAGCAGCACCATATTTAACAAGGCCGCCGGGGCGCTCCAAATACGCACCTGAAAATACACACCAGCCTGAGTTAATACCTCGTTACTGGCGCTGCTAAGGTGTTGTACCAGCGGCATCACCAAAGGATGTATTAGCAACAATACTGCTGCTAATACCAGCGCCATTAAACCCGCCTGTAGCAGGTTATCACGCAGGCCTGAGCGATCTTGGGCTCCCAAAGCTTGCGCGGTTAGGCCGGTAGTGCTCATCCGTAAAAAGCCCAGTAGCAAAAACAACAGGCTAATCAGGCTGCTGCCAAGTGCCACACCACCCAAATACCAGGCATGTTCCAGATGCCCGATCACGGCCGTATCCACCAATGACAACAGCGGAATAGTCAGGTTAGAGGCAATCATCGGCAGGGCAATTAACAGCACCTGCTTTTGTTTTGGGTGGCGTAGTATTGAAAAAGTCATCACTAAAAAATCAGCAGTAGTCTTAAAGCTGATCCTAACATAGTCGGTGTAATAACCGCCTGGATTAATAGGTACGAATTAACACGCACGGACCAATAAAAACGGATAGAAAATACAGCTAAAGATGTTGCATCCATGGCCGATAATAACCGTAACTGGTTAAAATGGCCTGTTTGCTTATGGTGTCTTCAATTACCGCCAATCATCGCGTGTTGCAAAGCTATCTTGGTAATAACCCCAAGGTGGATAGCGCTGTGCTGCCAGCAACTCAGCCAGTTGGTATGGCAGCAGAGCAAAATAGTACTGAATCGGTACAAGTGAATGTGAGTTTGGCCGCCCGGGCCAAGCAGGCACTGAGAACGTCTTTTAGCTCATATCAGCAACAACAGGCCGAGACAAAAAAAGCCAAAGCCCGCGAACGTGTAGCCGAAGTTAAAAAGCGTATTGATGAGTTAAAGCGACTGTTGACGTTGTTTGGCGCTATGGCACCCAAAGCCCTGCTGCGGGAGTTACAGCAATTGGCCGGTGAATTAAAAAGTGCCGCCAAAGAGTTAAAAGAGGGTTGGGGCAGCAGCCCGACAGGTAGTGCCAATGCTGAAAACGTGCTGGAAACCGATGCTGCTGCGCCAGAGATTACAGACGACAGCCTTAATTTTGCCGCGGCGGATGAGCAGGCCGATGAACAGCTTACCGAAGGCGCGCCTGACGAAACTCGCGCGCAGCAGCAAGCATCTGCAGAGGACCTTGCTGCAGATGCAGAAGACGATGGTTCTATGGAATCGACACCAACGGCAGCATCCACAACAGAATCAATACCTGCAATCACATCCTTTTTGCAACATACTGAAAAAGAACAATCCAAGCAGCAGCGTCAGGAAGATCAGCGGCTGCTGCAAGAAACGGTGCAGGAGCTAAAATTGTTGTTTAACCGGCTAAAAGCCCTGTTGCGGCAGGAAGATCGCGACCAAGATACCGAAAAACAACTGAATAAAATTAGCCAACAGCTTACAGATACCAACAATATCGCCGGTCAACTTACCCTGAGTATCGAAGCCTCGATGCCTACGGTGAATATAGCGGTATCGGTGTAACTCCTGCATTTACAGCAGTCTGGTGCCCAAAGGGACTTCATGTTCAGGAATACATAAGGATACCTCACCCTTGGCGTTATGAAAGCCGGTAACCAAACATTCTGACATAAAGGGGCCGATTTGTTTTGGCGGAAAATTAATCACCGCCACCACTAACTTATTGATAAGGTCTTCTGGCGTATAGAGTGCTGTTAACTGAGCGCTGGATTTTTTAATCCCCAGTTCCGGGCCAAAATCTACCTGCAGTTGATAAGCCGGTTTGCGCGCTTTGGCAAAGTGCGTTGCGGCAATAATACGACCAACCCGTAATTCAACCTTGGTAAAGTCTTGCCAATCTATTTGCTGCATAGTCTTGTCCTTTAGGTTTGAGCGTAAATGTAACTCTGTCAGCTCGTATGCGGTATCTAAGGTAACTTTACGGCTATTTCAGCATTAGCAGTAAAGTCTGGATAGAAGGTCATAATGTGTCGGCCAGTCGGATCCGCTACGAGGGTGAAATAGCTGCTCGAGTTTGTGTATAAAAAAGTATTATTTTTCAGTGGTGTGATTGCGTAGATTAACGCATTATCAAGCTTTGAATATAACACACCGTCTTCTATAAATAATTTACGGATAGCGCCTGAGCTGGTTTGATAATCGCCGATAATTTGCTGTTGTTGGGCAGCAGTAAGCTCAACCGGTGCAAAGTTGGGATAGGTCAGGCCGAATTGTTCACCGGTTAATACCGACAGTAATTCAAAGGTATCGGTATGCTGACGATTACTTAGCACCGCGGCATAAATACCTTCTTCTGGAAAATAAGCGGCGCTGGTGCTATAGCCGGGCAATCCGCCCTGATGGATTATCGCTTTGCGGTTATGCAATTCAATATTATTTAGGCCATAACCATAATAAGAGCTGCTGCCGTCATTTAGCGTAAACGGCTTGATCATTTGCTGATAGCTATTAAGGCTAATAAGCTGCCCAGCTTGTAAGGCCTGATACCACAAGGCTAAATCCTGTGCACTGGAGGCAAGGCCGCCGCCGGCATAACTCCAGGATATATCCGGCATGTCGCTGCGTTGATAGCCATGGCGCCAACTATGCAAATAGCCGATAGCTTTAGCGGCGCCGCTGTGTCGATGACCATAGTTGCTGTGTTTCATCCCCAGTTTAGCGAAGAGGTGTTGCTCGATATAATCACCATACGGCTGACCACTTACGACCTCAATAATGCGGCCTAGCAGTTTATACCCCATATTGGAGTACTGCATTTTCTCGCCTGGAGTAAATTGCAGTGGTTCTACTGCAAACAACTGCATGAGTTGCGCTGAACTTATCTTCGTATCATTAGAGCGGGTACGCTGATCTCTAGCTAAACCCGCGGTGTGCGTTAATAAATGTTCGATGCTAATGCTATGCCCCTGCGTTGGAAACTCAGGTAAATACTTAGTGATATTGTCTTTAACGTTGAGTTTGCCTTGCTCTTGCAATTGCATAATGGCTGCAGCAGTAAATTGCTTGGTTATCGAAGCAAGATTAAAAATACTGTCAGGGCTAAGCACTGTGCCAGTCTCTAGATTGGCCATACCATAGGCACCGGAATAAAGCGTTTCGCCATGCTTAGTCACGATATACGCTACACCGGGCCCATCTTTTTTAAGTTGTAGCTGCACAAAAGAGTCAAAGGCGGTAGTTTCAGTCGCAGTGGCGCTGGTAGTTATAAGCAGCAATTGTATAGCTATCAACCTGCCGGCTTTTTTAATAATTGACATTGTTTCTCTATCTATTCGCCATGGGATGATCAAGATGCAGTTGCAATAAATCCCAGCGGTTACCATATAAATCTTCAAACACGGCAACAGTGCCATAATCTTGCTGTTGCGGCTCGCGCACAAACTTAACCCCAAGCGTTTGCATACGGGCATAGTCACGCCAAAAGTCGTCGGTGTTAAGAAATAAAAATACCCGTCCCCCCGCCTGGTTACCAATAACAGCATCTTGCTCTGGCTTGGTGGCTTTCGCTAGCAGCAGGGCAACGCCATGTGAATTGGGCGGCGCTATCACTACCCAGCGTTTGCCTTGTGCTGGTTGTGCGCTATCTTCGAGCAGCTCAAACTGCAGCTTATTTACATAAAAATCTATGGCCTCATCGTAGTCTTCGACTACCAGCGCAATATATACAATATTCTGTTTCATTTATTTACCTGTTTCCGCACTGTTTCCGCACAAGGCGACACATTTCTTTACTAAGAGCAACGCCAGCTCGTTCAGTGAAACCATAATGACGGTAAAATTCAGGTACGGAGCTGCATGCAGGATCTTGTGGGGCGGTGCGTTAGCCCCCGGTTAGCTAATCAGCGGACATTTCTCTCAAGTTTGAAAAATGCACCATCCCAGGGGGTATAAGCACTATCAGTACTTACCTGAATTAGGGTACTACCTGGAAAAACTGCATCTCCGGAACAGCTGAGCTGCAAAATAGTTACAGCATCTCCATCGATGTTAAGTTGCCTGAAAGTTGTACGATAAGTTGTGTAGAACTCGGACTCCGTTAACGATTCAAGTTCAAATTGCGGAGCTTGGCAAGCTTTATCCCGAAATGAAAAATGAGAGGTCGAGTAGCTTGCCTTTGCACCAAACCAGGCACTCGCTTCTTCATAGCTGATAGCGCTGATAGCAGGAAAAGTGACATCCGTTACTGTCCACTCACCAAGGTACCAGTTTTTTGCGCAGCCAAATAGCAAGAGTGAACTTATAAACAATAAAATAAACCGCATGATAACTCCCTAATATATGCCATTGTCAGTAGCAACTTGTCGCCTGTTGAGGGCTTTAGATCACTGTGAATGTAGACTTAGTGCGCCAACCACTTGCAAGGTTCTAAACTCATATCTGTGAATCTGGCGGTAAATGATGATTGCAACGGGCTGCAGGCATAAACACCAAAGCTCAGCGTATTTTTTGCGGGTAAAGGTGGGTTAGCTTTACCCATTTCTGCTGTGGTTTCACCTAATTTATGCAGGTGGAAAATCCGCATTTGCTTAAAGCTAATACCGTCAAGTGACGACTCAATTAAGAAATCAGGGCCACGGCGACTCAGGCGGTACCACATTTCAGCTGGTAGGGTAATGTCTGATGTTGCCCAATCAGAGTAGCCCAAATTTGTCACCACACTGCCCAGGCGTGAAAAGGCGTCGTTTTCATACTCTATAGAGGCTTTAAACCAGTTTTCACTGTCGAGATAAATAATCAAGCCGCACTGATCAAATCGCGTTTGGTAGTTGAAACTCACTTTGGCGGTAAAAGTGAAGTTGTCATCTAACTCAATTTGTAATGCAGGCGCATTATTATTGCGAAAGCCATAGTAAGAACGCTGCCAAAAATCTGTTTCAGGCTCTGTTGTTATAGATACCGAATCCTTAGTGACTTCACTCACTTTCGGCTTAAAAATCCACTTGCCAACGTTAAAATCTAACATTATTTAATCTCTTAATTTTTAATCCGAACTTTGGCGCATTTACAAACACTTATTCGGTGGGGTGCCCCATATTTAAACACGAATTAAGCTGTCTAACAAAACACGAACGGAGCCAGCGTATTATTTATATCAAAAACAGAAGATTACAAAAGTTAAGTGCCACAAGGAATAAGTGGTTTTCAGCAGTAGCCCGGCGGTAAATTGCTGGTATTGCATCTAAGCGAAAAGCACACACTCAATGCTGTAGATGAAAATGTAGTGATGGAGCTTAAAGTAAGAGACTATAAAGCTTTCGCCGAAATAAGCTGTAAGTGTAATTGACCGGTATCGCAGATATTAAGCGGCAAGTGTGTGTAAACGGCGGGGTATTTCTGTACTTCGTCAAAGCTATACCGGCGGTGCAGTCTTTGTAAGGCTGCTATGAGCGAATAGCAGAATTTCAAGACAATGAATAACTGTTATGCCTAAAAGCTCGTAGCACCTAATAGAAAACTGAGCTAATATATGACCATAATTTAGAGCTAAATAGAGGTTTTTATGCGTCAGGTATTAGCGGACTTCTCTGTAAGTATTTCAGAGTTAAAGAAAAATCCTTCAGCTTTGCTTTCTCAGGCAAGTGGTTCACCGATAGCAGTGCTAAATCACAATAAACCTGCAGCCTACCTGATTCCAGCGGAGACCTACGAGGCTCTGATGGGTATGCTCGAAGACTATGAATTGGCGCTGCTTGTTGAGGAGCGTCGTGGCGACAAGGATCACGCTATAACGGTGTCGTTGGATGACTTATAAGCTGCGATTTCTCCCGGCTGCGCTTAAGGAATGGGAAAAGCTTGGTGCCCCGATCAAGAGCCAATTCAAGAAAAAACTGGCGGAGCGATTGGAAAATCCCAGAGTGCCTGCTGATAAGTTAAGCGGTTTTGAATCCGTGTACAAAATTAAACTTCGCTCTGCTGGATATCGATTAGCCTATGAGGTTGTTGACGATGAGCTGTTCGTTTATGTACTTGCCGTAGGCAAGCGGGAAAAGGGCAAGGTTTATTCGTCTCTCAAAAAGCGAACCTAACATCAAGCAGAGCAGGCATTACAAACGGTTGCAACAGACGCCGTTTCACCGCACCTTTGGACACGAGCGTTCTGCTAACACCTAAAAGCTGACTTTAATATCTGCAAAGTGAAATGTCTGCAATTGGCACACAGACGATCTTCGCTTTGAGTGAAAAGCAGCCATATGCCAAGATCAATCTAACTACTGTGCCTCCCCCGTTGGAGTGAGCCGTTGAAAAATGGCGATTTGAGGTTTTAAGAAAACGGGTGTTTGAGCGATTCGACGCTAGCGAATCGCGAGTTACGTTTTCGCCTCAAATCGATATTTTTCAGCGGGCTTTCGAGCGGAATCGGGTTGCGTTTTCTTTGGATACTTTCTTTTGGCAAGGCAAAAGAAAGTATCTCGCCAAAGGCGAAATCTTTGCTAAGCGGTGCAACCGCAGAAACAAAAATGATGCTAACAAACAAAGTATCCGCAGGATAAATGACCGATTTTGGTACTTTACTGAGATCCTGTGAAATTTTTTCAATTAAATACAGCTTGAGTACGAGTATCTGTGCAATGACATCGAAGTGCGCAGCCTTTTTTGAGATCGCAAATTGCGACTCCGGTACGCAAGCATACCGGAGTCGGGGGGCTTTCAGCCATTAAAAACTATAACGAACGCCGGCATTAAAGGAGCGGCCTGCCCCTTTGAGTGGGTTAAAGCCGTTGCTGTTGTCTTGCCGGTATTCGGCGATATTCACGCCGCCAAGCGGCAGTGCGTAGTCTTTATCCAGCAGGTTTGTTATGCCAACATTAATGGTTAATTGGTCATTTTGCCACTGGCTGGTCACACTTAGCAGGGCGTAGCTGCTGGTTTGGTTTTCCAGTCGGCGGTTATCTACCCGGTGTTTGCTGTCTTGCCATTGCCATTTTAATTGGGTTTGAAATTTACCTTGCTGGTGCTGCAGGCTAATAGCGGTGTTTAATGGTCGCTGCTGATATAAGGGGGAGTCGTCGTTGCCTTTACCCCAGTTTAGATTTAGCTCGGTTAGCAAGCGCCATTGGCCGTTGCTGTCGGTATTGCTTAATAGCCAAAGGCTGCTTGCTTCTACGCCGTAAAGGGTCGCGTCTACATTGCTAAACTGTAGCCGGTTACGGCTGTTGTCGCCGCTATTAAAACTACCCGCCACTTCAACATCTATGTAATCGCTGACCTTGGTATAAAAGGGCCGTACCTGCAGTTGCCAATTATCGCTGCTGTACTGATAGCCAATACTGGCCGTGCGGGCAGTTTCGGGTTTTAGCTGAATATCACCAATATAGCCGTTGCCATCACCAAACCAGCCTATCATGGTAATTGCCATGGTGCCCTGGCCCCAACTGTAGCGCTCGTACAAGGTAGGGGCGCGGTTTTTTTGTGCCAGGCCCAACTGCAGTTGCTGCTTGGCAGTAAGCTGATAACTGGCTAAAAAGGTTAGATCCAGCAAGTTATCTGCTTGTTTACGATCTTGCTGGTTAAAGGCCTGTGCGGCGATGGCATCGGCGGCCATCATGCCCATCAGCATAGTATTGTAGGCTTGTACTTCGCCAGTGTTAGTGGTGACTCGCTCTAGCCTGACACCGTAGTTTAGCTCTAACTGCTCACTAAGTTGCTGGTTCAACTCGGCAAAAGCGGCAAGGCGCTGACGTTTGCCATTATTGATATTCACATAGTCATTGGGGCCCATCATCATGGAGCCAGGTACCGCTGGCCAGATATCATCTAAGCGAAACTGATAGAATTCATGACCCAATTTAAGTGTTGCATCGCCAGAGAGCGCTGTCGTCCAGTGCAACTGATAGCTGTAGTCATTACTGTCGGTCAGCATAGGCATGGTGCCGGGTTTTTCCGGCGTAAAAAAGCCCATTTCATGTTCAATACTCTGCCAGTTAACCCGAGCCAGCAGTTCACCGGCAGCGAGTTGACGCAGGTACTGTACTGTTACACCGACACTGTTATTTTCGGTCATATCCATATACTGGTTGGCAAAGCCCTGAAATGGAATGTACTGATGACTAAGCTTTATGGCCAGTTGCTGGGAGTTGTCTTGCCAGGCCGCGACTAACTGATGGTTTTGCGCGCGGTATAGAGTGTCTGGCACTTTATCGTTGTTGCCATCACGGTAGCTGTTAGCATCTTCGAAGGCACCGTCATATTTCAGGCTGAACTGCTCGCTGGCAAACTCGGTACCCAGACTGCTCTTAATAATATCGCCATTGCTTTGATAGTTACTGCCAAGGTAGCTGCGCTGATGGCTTAAACCGGTCTGAGTTTTTAATGTGTGATCATTCAGCGGTTTAAATTGCGGGTTAATGGTGCTGATGCTAATAACCCCGCCAATATTATCGCCGCCCATACTGACCGGTGAAATACCTGCGACTACGGTTACCTGACTAATTTGATTACCGGAAACATAAGATAGCGGCGGGTTCATGTCATTGGCGCAGGCGGCACTGATATCGCTGCCATCAATCAGTACTTTAATACGATTGCCCATCATACCGTTTAATACTGGTAGCGCTGCCACACCGCCAGCGGCAGAGAAATCGACACCCGCTTGTTGTAGCCGGTTATAGGTGTCGTCAGTTGCTAGCGTAGGCCAGCTTAGCCCTTTTATCTCAATGATTTCTATGGGGGCGCTGGCGTCTTCAGCGCTGCTATAACAAGAGCAGAGTACTAGCAAGCTGAGCACTGAATACCGAAAAGTGCGTTGCGGGTTTGGCAAAACGATGGGCTTATTTAACATACTGCGATCCTTAACCGATGTTGGCAGGTTGCAGTGTAATAAATTTAAGTTCTTGTTTGGATGTGACAAATTGTCGCAGTGTAGCGGTGCTTTTCTAGTTTTAGGTAACGTGTGTATCAAACTTGGACATTTTGCGCTTTTTTTGCCCAGTAATCCGGTAATTGGTACATGATGGGACCTTAAGTGCCAAGGCCAGCGCTGCGACTAAAAGATGATGCTGCGGCTAAAATATGCAACTAAAAGTAAGCTGCTAAAAATAGAGAGACAGGGTGTTTTATATGCTAAAGACCAGAAAAATTAATCGTATCTGTACTGCCGCATTGTGTGCGGCAACCATGCTGACAATGCCGCTACTGGCGAAAAATCCGTTAGATTTTGGCTTGCTGATTGATGGTAAGCCTATTCGCACGGCGGATCCTTCAGCCCATGTTTGGCCCGATGGCCGCCTCTATGTGTATACCTCGCACGACGAGGAGTGTCAGGCCGATTTTCATATGAAAGACTGGCATGTTTTTTCTACCGATGATTTGGTTAATTGGCAGGCGCACGGTGCCGTGTTGTCAGTAGACGACTTAAGCTGGGCCGATGACTATGCCTGGGCACCCGATGCGGCTTATAAAAACGGCAAATATTATTTGGTGTTCCCGGCCGGTACGGGTGTGAAAGATCGCGCTAACCAAGCTAATAGCACCAAATGGATGGGTATAGGTATTGCCGAGAGTGCTTCGCCTACGGGCCCTTTTAAAGATGTTATTGGTGCGCCGCTCTGGCGTGAGCCTTATGCCAATGATCCTGCAATGTTTATTGATGATGATGGTAAGGCTTACCTGTATTTCCACGGTATTGATTTTGATTACTACGTAGCAGAAATGGCCGACGATATGCGCAGTATTAAGGGGGATTTTCAGAAAATGGATATGGGTGGCTATGAGCCGAAAATGGAAGGCCCCTGGGTATTTAAGCGCAACGACCTGTACTACTTTACCATGCCCGAGGGCAACAGAGTG
>Ga0209070_100563_pt1 | contig 17761 bp, 29 predicted proteins | sample SynthPrep_5_END__FD_187205 | JGI IMG/M metagenome (GOLD analysis project Ga0209070, IMG submission 187205) | Synthetic microbial communities from Ohio, USA - SynthPrep_5_END_DS10_MetaG (SPAdes) (version 2) | ecosystem: Engineered > Bioreactor > Aerobic > Activated sludge | place: USA: Ohio... | reverse complement strand
CTGATTTGCCCAATCGCGATGGACGAAGGTTTACGCTTCGCTATCCGTGAAGGCGGCCGTACAGTAGGTGCGGGTGTAGTATCAAAAATCATCGCTTAATTATTCTTAATTAAGTGTTGATGTAAAAAGAAGGCTCCGGTTCGGGGCCTTTTTTTATCCCTGAAATAATTTTTCAAACACTTGTTTGAAAAAGGGGCTTATGCCATAGTTAAACTCATCCGTCCAGTTTGAGGTTACCTTATGAGTCAGTATCAAGCACCGTTAAATGACATCAACTTTAATTTATTCGACGTTTGGCAGCTGGATCAGTACTGGCAACAACAGTCAGAATTGCAAGACGTGATTGAAGCTGATACCGCGAAGGCTATTCTGGATGAGGCTGCGAAGATATGTGAGCAGCAGCTCGCCCCTTTTAGCCACATTGCCGATGCAGTAGGTGCGCAATTAAAAGATGGCAAGGTCACGTTGCCCGAGCACTATTATACAGCTTACGCTAGTCTGAGCGAAGGCGGTTGGACAGGGCTTAGTGGCGATCCAGAGTATGGTGGTATGGGTATGCCAAAAGCCCTATCCATGATGGTTGATGAAATGCTTTGTAGCGCAGATATCGCCTTTTCGCTTTATCCTGGGCTCACGGCTGGTGCCTGTGTCGCGCTATTGCAGCACGCTGATGAAATAACGAAAAACCAGTATTTGCCCAAACTCTATAGCGGTGAATGGTCTGGCACTATGTGCCTGACAGAAGCACACGCTGGCTCTGATCTCGGTATTATGCGCACCAGCGCGAGGCCAGCAACAGACGACAGCTATCAAATTTCTGGCAGTAAGATATTTATCACAGCGGGTGAACATGATCTGACGTCGAATATTGTTCACCTAGTGCTGGCTAAATTGCCTGACGCACCAGCAGGTAGTAAAGGGATATCACTATTTTTGGTACCGAAGTTCTTGCTTAATAAGCAGGGTGAACCGGTAACGCGCAATGGTGTTACCGTTGGCTCTATTGAGCATAAGATGGGGATTAATGGCTCTGCGACCTGCGTGTTGAATTTTGATAATGCTACTGGCTACTTAATCGGGGAACCGCATCGTGGTCTCGCCTGTATGTTTACCATGATGAACTATGAACGTCTGTCCATGGGCAGCCAGGGGCTGGGAGCTGCAGAGCGTGCATACCAAAATGCGCTAAGCTATGCAAAAGACCGTTTGCAGGGACGTACAACAACAAAAGATCCGAACAAAGCCGATGCGATTATTGGGCATGCTGATGTACGGCGTATGCTATTAAACATCAAAGCATTAAACGAAGCCGGCCGTACTTTCGCAACCTGGGTAGCATCGTTACTCGATAAAGCCAAATACGATAACTGCCAATTGTCGGCACAAAGAGCTAATTTACTCACGCCTATTACTAAAGCTTTTATGACTGACCGTGGTTTGGAAGCTTGTGTCGCAGCACAACAAGTATTTGGTGGTCATGGTTATATCAAAGAGTGGGGGATGGAGCAGTTAGTCCGCGATGTACGAATCGCTCAAATCTATGAGGGGACCAATGGTATTCAGGCCGCTGATTTTATGTTACGTAAAGTCGCTGTTGATCACGGTGCTGTGCTAAAGGCTTTGCTTAGCGACATATGTATTGAGATTACGTCTGCACCAAACGATACCAGTGTTGCGTTGCAGCGAGCCATTAGCGGATTGATTCGGCATACCGATATAGTACTGCAGACAGATTTAAAGGTCATGAGGCAGAATGCTTGTGATTACCTGGATGCAGTGGCTTACGTGTTATATGGCTATATGTGGTACCGAAACGTAAAAGCGTTAGATAGCAATAAACATAGCGCAGACTTTATTAATGCCAAACAACAATCTGCGCATTGGTATTGCCACAAAGTGCTGCCGCGGGTAGAAGGGTTATTAGCAACGATAGCAGGAGATGGCGCCGCGCTATTCGCGCTGGAAGATGTGCAATTTTAATGTTCAGTTATTGCAATAAGCTGTTACAAGCGACGCGGCTGAATAAATAGTAAACAACACTTGCATTATCGACTGGTCTGTATATAATACGCGGCCAGTCGATAAACATCTGGCTGAGACAAGCCGCAAAACTAATGTCCACCCTTTTGTAACGCGCTTTTAGCATGTTACAGCTTTAGTGAACTTAGGCAGCTTGTACAACAAGCTCCCGATTGGGGAGCAACTGGTAACTTGGTGCATAGGCATACCCGCTATGGGTTTTTGCTTATGTTTATTTTTGCTCTTTTTGCTCTTTGAGGCTTTGATACATGAGTAATCAAAGGATACGCATCCGTCTGAAAGCGTTCGATCACCGTTTGATCGATCAGTCAACTATGGAAATCGTTGACACAGCTAAGCGTACTGGCGCCCAGGTTCGTGGTCCAATTCCACTGCCAACTCGTCAAGAACGTTTCACTGTTCTGATTTCTCCTCACGTCAATAAAGATGCGCGTGACCAGTACGAAATCCGTACCCACAAGCGTTTAATCGACATCGTGGAACCAACTGAAAAAACAGTTGATGCGCTGATGCGTTTAGATCTGCCTGCTGGCGTTGACGTTCAAATCAGCCTGGGCTAATCAGACAGGTTTTTAGAGAGGTTTAGGAAATGGCTATCGGTCTAATCGGTCGTAAAGTGGGCATGACTCGCATCTTCACAGAAGATGGCGTATCTATCCCAGTAACCGTAATCGAAGCAACACCAAACCGCGTTACTGCTGTTAAAACGCAAGACGTTGATGGCTATAACGCGCTGCAAGTGACCACTGGTACTGTTAAGGCAAGCCGCCTGAACAAGCCAGACGCTGGTTTGTTTGCTAAAGTGGGTGTTGAAGCGGGTCGTGGTCTGTGGGAATTCCGCCTACAGGATAACGAAGGCGCTGACATCACTGTTGGTAGCGCGATTACTGTTGAAATTTTCGCAGAAACGAAAAAAGTTGATGTAGCTGGTACATCAAAGGGTAAAGGTTTTGCTGGTGCTGTTAAGCGCTGGAATTTCCGTACTCAGGATGCTACACACGGTAACTCTTTGTCACACCGTGCACCAGGTTCAATTGGTCAAAACCAATCACCAGGTAAAGTATTCAAAGGTAAGAAAATGGCTGGTCACTTAGGTAACGAGCGCGTAACCGTGCAGTCACTGGAAGTGGTTCGTGTTGATGCAGAGCGTAACATTCTGTTAGTAAAAGGCGCAGTGCCTGGTGCTATCGGCGGTGACGTTATTGTTAAACCAGCTGTTAAAAGCTAACGTCTAGGAGATAAGTGATGGAATTAGCATTACGAGACGCTCAAGGCGTTCTTGAAGTTTCCGAAGCTACCTTTGGACGTGAGTTTAACGAAGCTCTGGTACATCAGGTAGTGGTTGCTTTTGCAGCTGGTGCCCGTCAGGGTACTCGTGCACAACTGACACGTTCAGAAGTACGTGGTGGCGGCAAGAAGCCATGGCGTCAAAAAGGTACTGGCCGCGCGCGTGCTGGTACAATCCGCAGCCCAATTTGGCGTAGCGGTGGTGTGACTTTTGCGGCTAAGCCACAAGATCACAGCCAAAAAGTTAACCGTAAAATGTATCGCGGTGCGATTCAAAGCATTCTGTCTGAATTAGTTCGTCAGGAGCGCTTAATTGTTGTTGAGAGCTTTGGTGTTGATTCACCAAAAACCAAAGACTTAACTGCAAAACTGAAAGCGATGGATTTAAAAGACGTTCTGATCGTTACCAACGAAGTAGACGAGAACTTGTTCTTATCTGCACGTAACCTGTACAAGGTAGACGTGCGTGACGTTCACGGTATCGACCCGGTCAGCTTAATCGCATTCGACAAAGTGTTAATGACTGCTGCTGCAGTTAAACAACTTGAGGAGCTGTTAGCATGATCCGTGAAGAACGTTTACTGAAAGTGATTCTGGCTCCGCACGTTTCTGAAAAGAGCACTACTGCGGCAGAAAAACACAACACTATCGTTTTCAAAGTATCTACTACTTCTACTAAAGCTGATATTAAAGCTGCCGTAGAGAAACTGTTTGAAACAGAAGTAGTTGGTGTTCGTACTGTTAATGTTAAGGGTAAGACCAAGCGCACTGGTGCGCGTATGGGCAAGCGTAGCGATTGGAAAAAAGCTTACGTGACTCTTAAAGAAGGCAGCGAAATCGATTTTGTTGGCGGCGCTGAGTAAGAAGAGGAGTTAGGAAATGGCACTTGTTAAGTGTAAACCTACGTCACCAGGTCGTCGCCACGTACTTAAAGTGGTTAACCCTGACCTGCACAAAGGCAAGCCTTACGCACCTTTGTTAGAGAAGAACGTTAAAACTGGTGGTCGTAATAACAACGGTCGTATCACTACCCGCCATATCGGTGGTGGTCATAAGCAACACTACCGTTTAGTTGACTTCAAACGCACTAAAGACGGTATTCCGGGTAAAGTAGAGCGTTTAGAGTACGATCCAAACCGTACCGCAAACATTGCATTAGTATTGTATGCAGACGGTGAGCGTAGTTATATCCTGGCCCCTAAAGGCATGAAAGCGGGTGATGCAGTTATCTCTGGCGTTGATTCTCCAATCAAACTAGGTAACACTTTACCACTGCGCAACATTCCAGTAGGTCAGGTAGTACACAACATCGAAATGAAACCAGGTAAAGGCGGTCAGCTGGCTCGTTCAGCAGGCGCTTTTGTTCAAATCCTGGCTCGTGATGGTGAGTACGTTACTCTGCGTCTGCGCAGCGGCGAAGTACGTAAAGTATTAGCAGATTGTCGCGCGACTATCGGTGAGATTGGTAATGCCGAGCATATGTTACGTCAATACGGTAAAGCTGGTGCAATGCGCTGGCGCGGCATTCGCCCAACCGTACGTGGTGTAGTAATGAACCCGGTAGACCACCCACACGGTGGTGGTGAAGGTAAAACTTCAGGTGGTCGTCACCCAGTTACACCATGGGGCGTACCAACTAAAGGTTACAAGACTCGTTCAAACAAGCGTACTGATAAACTTATCGTACGTCGTCGTGATAAATAATTTGTGAGGAATTGCCATGCCACGTTCTCTCAAGAAAGGTCCCTTTATTGACCTTCACTTGCTGAAGAAGGTAGAGAAAGCGTTGGAAAGCGGTGACAAGAAGCCTATTAAGACTTGGAGCCGTCGTTCAATGATCATACCTGATATGATCGGTTTGACCATCGCTGTCCATAATGGTCGTCAACATGTACCAGTGTTCGTCTCGGAAGAGATGATCGGTCACAAGTTAGGTGAATTTGCACCTACTCGTACCTACCGTGGTCATGCAGCCGACAAAAAGGCCAAGAAGCGCTAAGGGGTAAATGATGCAAGCATTAGCTAAACACAAATTTGCCCGTTCTTCTGCTCAAAAAACCCGTCTGGTCGCTGACCAGGTGCGTGGATTGTCAGTAGATAAGGCGCTGAACGTACTGACTTACAGCCCGAAAAAAGCTGCTGAGTTAGTTAAAAAGGTTCTTTTATCAGCCATTGCCAACGCTGAGCACAATGAAGGCGCGGATGTTGATACGCTGAAAGTTAAGACTATCTTCATTGATGAAGGTCCGTCTATGAAGCGCATCAAGCCACGTGCTAAAGGTCGTGCTGACCGTATCGTCAAGCGTACTAGCCACATCACTGTGGTTGTAGCTGATAACTAGGAGAGAGAAATGGGACAGAAAGTACATCCTAATGGTATTCGCCTAGGTATCACTAAGCCATGGAGCTCAACCTGGTTCGCGAATACGAAAGACTTCCCGGATTTCTTAAACGGTGACTTTAAAGTTCGTCAGTATCTGACAAAAGAACTGAAAGCCGCGTCAGTTAGCCGGATCGATATTGAACGCCCTGCGAAAAGCATCCGTGTGACTATTCACACTGCGCGTCCAGGCGTAATCATCGGTAAGAAAGGTGAAGATGTTGAGAAAATCCGCAAGCAAGTAGCAGCCATCGCTGGCGTACCTGCGCAGATTAACATCTCTGAAATCCGCAAGCCTGAGCTGGATGCCAAATTAGTTGCTGACTCAATCAGCAGCCAGTTAGAGCGTCGTGTAATGTTCCGTCGTGCTATGAAGCGCGCGGTACAAAACGCCATGCGTATCGGTGCCAAGGGTATCAAAGTTGAAGTTAGCGGCCGTTTAGGCGGCGCAGAAATCGCTCGTTCAGAGTGGTACCGTGAAGGCCGTGTGCCACTTCACACGCTGCGTGCTGACATCGATTACAATACCTCAGAAGCACTGACTACTTACGGTATCATTGGTGTGAAAGTGTGGATTTTCAAAGGCGAGATCTTAGGTGCTCTGCCATTGAACAACAACACCAACAACGCCAACAATAACAACCAGCCTAAAGCGCCGAAAAAACCGGCACGTAAGGCTAAGTAGGGGTATTGAGCGATGTTGCAACCAAAACGTACAAAATTTCGTAAAGTGCACAAAGGTCGTAACCGTGGTTTAGCCCAGGTTGGCGATAAAGTATCTTTCGGTACTTATGCACTGAAATCTGTAGAACGTGGTCAAATGACTTCACGTCAAATTGAATCTGCACGTCGTGCTATGACGCGCGCTGTTAAGCGTGTTGGTAAAATCTGGATCCGTGTGTTCCCAGACAAGCCAATCACTGCTAAGCCGCTGGAAGTACGTATGGGTAGTGGTAAAGGTTCTGTTGAGTACTGGGTATGTCAGATTAAACCTGGCAAAGTACTGTACGAAATGGACGGTGTGTCTGAAGAGTTAGCGCGTCATGCATTTGCATTGGCTGCCGCTAAGCTGCCATTTAAGACAACCTTTGTAACGCGGACGGTAATGTGATGAAAGCCAGCGAATTAAAAGCGAAAAGTGTTGAAGAGTTAAACGCTGAATTATTAGGTCTGTTACGTGAGCAGTTCAACCTGCGCATGCAAGCAGCTACTGGTCAGTTAGCTCAGTCTCACTTATTGAAGCAGGTGCGTCGTGATATCGCGCGCGTTAAGACCATCTTAACCGAGAAGGCAGGTGCGTAATGACTGAACTTAATAGCCGTACACTGCAAGGTAAAGTAATCAGCAACAAAATGGACAAGTCCATTACTGTTGCGATTGAGCGCCAGGTGAAACACCCAATTTATGGTAAGTTCATCAAGCGTACTACCAAACTGCATGTACACGACGAAACCAATCAGTGTAAAGAAGGCGATGTAGTCACTATCCGTGAATGTCGTCCTCTGTCTAAGACTAAATCTTGGACGCTGGTCGCGATCGTAGAATCTGCTTCTTAATTTTAAGTAGTAGAACAAAACGGCTCCTTCGGGAGCCGTTTTTGTTTGTGAAAGCAAGATCTTCCATTTTGCGGACTGAACTTGCCAATTCCTTAATTGTTTTTATTTTAAACTACCACTTTGCATTAACTGCTGTTATAATCACGCGCCCTTCCTCCGGGGAGGGATTTATTATCGTAAGCAGCGTAACCCGAGAGGGTTACATAGTAGAATAGCGGAGCACTAAGATGATCCAGATGCAATCTATGCTGGAAGTCGCAGACAACAGCGGCGCGCGCAGCGTAATGTGTATTAAGGTCTTAGGTGGTTCGCATCGCCGTTATGCTGCAATTGGTGACATCATTAAAGTTACTGTTAAGGAAGCAATTCCTCGCGGTAAAGTTAAAAAAGGTGATGTTCTGAATGCAGTGGTGGTGCGTACAGCTAAAGGCGTACGTCGTCAGGACGGGTCATTAATCCGTTTTGATCGCAATGCAGCGGTGTTATTAAACACTAAGCTGGAACCGATCGGTACCCGTATTTTCGGGCCTGTTACACGTGAACTTCGTGGCGATAAGTTTATGAAGATCGTGTCTCTGGCACCAGAAGTACTGTAAGGAGTCACCATGGCTAGCAAAATCCGTCGTGATGACGAGGTCATTGTTCTTACTGGTAAGGACAAAGGTAAGCGCGGTAAAGTCACTAAAGTTTTAGTTGCTGATGCTCGTGTTTATGTTTCAGGCGTAAATCTGGTTAAGAAGCACCAGAAACCTGTTCCGGCTGTTAACCAGCCTGGCGGTATCGTCGAGAAAGAAGCCTCGATTCATGTTTCAAACGTAGCGATCGTTAACCCTAAAACGGGTAAAGCGGATCGTGTAGGTTTCCGTTTTGAAGATGGCAAAAAAGTCCGTTTCTTCAAATCGAATAACGAAGTAATTTAATTGCTATTGGAGTAATACGATGGCGAAACTGCATGAAATTTATAAAGACACCGTAGTTCCAGAACTGTTTAAACAGTTTGGCTACACCAGCGTCATGCAAGTCCCTCGGATTGTTAAAATCACGCTCAATATGGGTGTGGGTGAAGCCGTAGCTGATAAAAAGATCCTTGAAAATGCCGTAGCAGATTTAACTGCTATTGCTGGCCAGAAACCTCTGGTAACTAAGGCTCGTAAATCAGTAGCTGGTTTCAAAATCCGTGAAGGCTACCCTATTGGCGCGAAAGTGACCCTGCGCGGCGAGCGTATGTGGGATTTCTTAGAGCGTTTAGTTTCTATTGCTATCCCGCGTATCCGTGATTTCCGTGGTGTAAACCCGAAATCTTTTGACGGTCGTGGTAACTACAGCATGGGCGTACGTGAGCAAATCATTTTCCCAGAAATCGATTACGATAAAGTAGATGCAGTACGTGGTTTAGATATCACTATTACCACTACCGCCCGTACCGATGACGAAGGACGTGCTTTACTTGCCGCGTTTAACTTCCCGTTCAAGAAATAAGGTGTAGGGTCATGGCAAAACAATCAATGAAAGCTCGCGAATTAAAGCGTGCACAACTGGTAGCCAAATTCGCTGCAAAGCGTCATGAACTGAAAGATCAGATTGCCAATCCTTCGACTTCTGATGAAGATCGCTGGGCAGCTGTTCTTAAGTTACAGACGTTACCGCGTGATTCAAGCCCAGCACGTCAACGTAATCGTTGTCGTGTGACAGGTCGTCCACATGGTTATCTGCGCAAGTTCGGTATGAGCCGGATCAAGGTCCGCGAAGCGGCTATGCGCGGTGAAATTCCTGGCCTTCGTAAGGCTAGCTGGTAAGAATCACGGGAGTAACGAGCTATGAGTTTGCAAGATCCAGTAGCGGATATGTTTACTCGCATCCGTAACGGCCAGTCGGCTAACAAAGTTGCGGTTAAAATGCCTTCTTCAAAATTGAAGATTGCAATTGCGAAAGTATTAAAAGACGAAGGTTACATCGGCGATTTCGCTGTATCTGGTGATGTTAAGCCAGAATTGGAAGTTACATTAAAGTATTTCCAAGGCAAATCAGTTATTGAAACTATCGATCGTGTTAGTCGGCCAAGTCTGCGTATCTATAAGAAAAGCGGCGAATTACCTAAGGTAATGGGCGGTTTAGGTGTGGCCATTGTGTCAACATCTAAAGGACTAATGACTGACCGCGCTGCGCGCAAGGTTGGTATCGGTGGCGAAATCATCGGCTACGTAGCGTAACGGAGGTAGTAATCTATGTCTCGTGTTGCTAAGGCCCCAGTCAGTCTTCCTACCGGCGTTACTGTAACGCAAAACGGTCAGGTAGTGGCATTAAAGGGCAAAAACGGCGAGTTGACACTAAATGTTAACCCTGCGGTTGAGATCGTTGTTGATGGTAATGTACTGCGTACAGTACCTCGCGAAGGTTTCGAAAACGCTGACGCACAAGCGGGTACTGCCCGTGCACTGTTGAACAATATGGTAACTGGTGTAAGCGAAGGTTTTACTCAGAAACTGGAACTAGTAGGTGTTGGTTACCGTGCTAAAGCAGAAGGTAAGGTATTAAACCTGAGCCTGGGCTTTTCTCACCCGGTAGCGTTCGAGGTACCTAACGGTATCACCATCGAAACTCCTACCCAGACCGAAGTTGTGGTCAAAGGTGTTGACAAGCAATTAGTTGGTCAGGTATCTGCCAACATTCGTGCATACCGTAAGCCAGAGCCTTATAAAGGTAAAGGTGTTCGTTATGCGAATGAAAACGTGCGTCGTAAAGAAGCGAAGAAAAAGTAAGGTAGGACGATGGATAAGAAACTTGCTCGTCTGCGTCGTGCCAAACGCACTCGCAGAAACATTATCGAACAAGGTGCGAATCGCCTGGTAGTACACCGTACTCCACGTCACATCTACGCTCAGCTGATTGCACCAAATGCAGAAGTGATTGCTGCAGCTTCTACTGCAGAAGCTTCAATTAAAGAGTCACTTAAGTACACTGGTAACGTAGATGCTGCCAAGGCTGTAGGTAAAGCGATCGCCGAACGTGCAGTAGCCAAAGGCGTTACTGCTTGTGCTTTTGACCGTAGCGGCTTCCAGTATCATGGTCGCGTGCAAGCGTTAGCAGACGCGGCGCGTGAAGCCGGTCTTCAGTTCTAGGAGTAGCTCATGGCTAACGAAGAAGCTAAACAACAATCTGATTTACAAGAGAAGCTTGTTGCCGTTAACCGCGTGTCAAAAGTGGTAAAAGGTGGTCGTATTTTCAGCTTTACTGCATTGACAGTGGTAGGCGACGGCAACGGTCGCGTTGGTTTCGGTTATGGTAAAGCACGTGAAGTTCCAGCTGCTATTCAAAAAGCAATGGAAAAAGCGCGTCGCAACATGACTCAAGTTGAATTAAATGGTAACACCTTGCATCACCCAACACGTGGTGTGCATTCAGGCTCAAATGTGTTTATGAAGCCTGCGTCAGAAGGTACTGGTTTGATCGCTGGCGGTGCAATGCGCGCTGTATTGGAAGTAGCGGGCATCCAAAACATTCTGTCTAAGTGTTACGGTTCAACTAACCCAATTAACGTAGTTCGCGCAACTATTAATGCACTAGCGTCTGTTCAGTCGCCTGCACAAGTAGCTGCAAAACGCGGTTTACGCGTTGACGATATTCTGGGGTAATTGCCATGACGAAGAAAACAATCAAAGTGACTCAGTTAAAGTCTAGCATTGGCCGTTTACCACGGCACAAGGCTTCTTTAATGGGTTTAGGTTTACGTCGTATCGGTCACACTGTTGAAGTTGAAGATACACCTTCAGTTCGCGGTATGATTAACGCCGTTTACTACATGGTTAAAGTGGAGGAGTAACAGATGTTATTAAATACTCTTGCTCCAGCACCAGGTGCTAAGAAAGCAAAGCGCCGTCTGGGCCGTGGTATCGGTTCGGGCTTAGGTAAGACTGCTGGCCGTGGCCACAAAGGTCTTAAATCACGTTCTGGCGGCGGTGTTCGTCCAGGCTTCGAAGGCGGTCAAATGCCTTTGAAACAACGTTTACCTAAGTTCGGCTTTACTTCTCAGAAATCTTTGGTTTCTGCTGAAGTACGTTTACACGAAGTAGCTGCCGTTAATGGTGACGTAGTTGATTTAGCTTCTTTAATGGAAGCGAACATCATCTCTCGTAACGTTAAATTTGCTAAAGTTGTGCTGTCTGGCGAAATCACTCGCCCGGTAACCGTAAAAGGTTTAGGCGTAACTAAAGGCGCGCGTGCTGCAATTGAAGCCGCTGGCGGTAAAGTCGAAGAATAATAAGGATAGTACGCGATGGCTAAACCAGGTTCGGACTCAAGAGCAGCAAAAGGCGGATTCAGCGAGCTGAAATCCCGTCTGCTATTTGTGCTCTTAGCCATAATCGTATTCCGGTTAGGCTCATTTGTGCCAATTCCTGGAATTGACGCCACCGTGCTAGCTCAGTTATTCGAGCAACAAAGAGGTACCATCGTTGAAATGTTTAACATGTTCAGCGGTGGTGCACTTGAGCGTGCTTCTGTATTTGCGTTAGGTATTATGCCTTACATCTCTGCCTCTATTATTGTGCAGTTGTTGACGGTAATGCACCCGGCAATGGCTGAACTTAAGAAAGAAGGCGAAGCAGGTAAGCGTAAGATCAACCAGTACACGCGCTACGGTACGTTAGCATTAGCGATACTACAATCTATTGGTATTGCCACCGGCCTGCCAAATATGATGCCAGGGTTAGTACTTAACCCAGGTTTTGCATTTTACTTTACCGCAGTAATCAGTTTGGTTACTGGTACCATGTTTTTAATGTGGTTAGGTGAACAAATTACAGAACGCGGCATTGGTAATGGTATTTCGTTGCTAATTTTTACCGGTATTGTTGCTGGCTTCCCGTCTGCCATTGGCCAGACGATTGAGCAGGCACGTCAGGGCGATTTGCACTTTTTACTGTTAGTAGCTATTGGCGTGATCGTTGTAGCGATTACCTGGTTTGTAGTGTTCTTTGAACGCGGCCAGCGTCGTATTGTGGTTAACTACGCTAAGCGTCAGCAAGGCCGTCAGGTTTTCGCAGCGCAAAGCAGCCATTTACCGTTAAAGGTAAATATGGCTGGTGTTATTCCACCAATTTTTGCGTCTAGCATTATTTTGTTCCCTGGTACTATTGCCAGTTGGTTTGGTTCAGGCGAAGGTATGGTAGCGAATTTCCTACAGGAATTATCGTTAACATTATCTCCGGGACAACCGCTGTATATGATGTTATACTCAGCAGCGATTATTTTCTTCTGTTTCTTCTATACTGCGTTGGTATTTAACCCGCGTGATACTGCAGACAATCTGAAGAAGTCCGGTGCCTTCATCCCTGGTATCCGTCCTGGTGAACAGACATCAAAATACATTGATAAAGTGATGACACGGTTAACCTTAGCGGGTGCCCTGTATATAACCTTTATTTGTTTGGTTCCTGAGTTCATGATGGTAGCGTGGAACGTACAGTTCTATTTCGGTGGTACATCATTACTGATTATCGTCGTCGTTATCATGGATTTCATGGCACAGGTACAGACCCATCTGATGTCACATCAGTATGATTCTGTGCTGAAAAAGGCAAATCTTAAAGGCATAGGCCGTTAAGATTATTTGCGGAGTTAAGTTATGAAAGTACGAGCTTCCGTTAAGAAGATCTGCCGTAACTGCAAAGTGATCAGACGTAACAACGTAGTTCGCGTAATTTGCAGTGAGCCGAAGCACAAACAGCGCCAAGGTTAATAGCAGAAAGCGATAAGGTGGGCTGGACTGTTAAGTTTAGCCCCTTTATTGTTTGCATTATAAGCGCCATTTGAGTATCCTTACGGGCTTTTCAAATTGGCACCTTTTAATTTCAGATAGGAGAACGTTAGTGGCCCGTATCGCTGGCATTAACATCCCCGATAATAAACATGCAGTGATCTCACTGACTTATGTTTATGGTATCGGTAAGACCCGCTCAAAAGCTATCTTAGCTTCAGTGGGCATCGAAGAGACAACTAAGATTGCATCATTAACTGATGCTCAGTTAGACTCTTTACGTGACGAAGTTGCAAAATACACCGTTGAAGGTGACTTACGTCGTGAAATCACATTAAACATTAAGCGTTTAATGGACCTTGGTTGCTACCGTGGCCTGCGCCACCGTCGTAGTCTGCCGGTTCGTGGTCAGCGCACTAAGACTAATGCGCGTACCCGCAAGGGCCCACGTAAAGCGATTAAGAAATAAGGTGATTAATCATGGCTAAAGCACCAGTTCGTACTCGTAAGCGGGTAAAAAAGCAAGTTTCAGACGGTATGGCTCATATCCATGCTTCTTTCAATAACACCATCGTGACGATCACTGATCGTCAGGGCAATGCGCTGTGTTGGGCAACTGCTGGCGGTTCAGGTTTCCGTGGTTCACGTAAATCTACTCCGTTCGCTGCTCAGGTAGCTGCAGAGCGTGCAGGTACTGCTGCATTGGAATATGGTCTGAAAAACCTTGAAGTGTTTGTGAATGGCCCAGGCCCAGGCCGCGAATCAGCGATTCGTGCTCTGAATGCCGCTGGTTACAAAATCACAAATATCACCGACGTGACGCCAATCCCGCACAACGGTTGCCGTCCACCTAAAAAACGTCGCGTGTAATTACAGCGCTTCACGGATTATTGGAGAAAGAAGATGGCAAGATATTTGGGTCCTAAGCTCAAACTAAGTCGTCGCGAAGGTACAGATCTGTTCCTGAAGAGCGGCGTAAGAGCAATCGATTCAAAGTGTAACTTAACTACGGCCCCTGGTCAGCACGGCGCTCGTCGCGGTCGCTTATCAGACTACGGTTTACAGTTACGCGAGAAACAAAAAGTACGTCGTATGTATGGCGTATTAGAGAAGCAGTTCCGTAACTATTACAAGGAAGCTGCTCGTTTGAAAGGTAATACAGGTGAAAACCTGTTAGCGTTGTTAGAGTCACGCTTAGACAACGTAGTATACCGTATGGGTTTGGCCAGCACGCGCGCTGAAGCACGTCAGTTGGTTAGCCACAAAGCCATCATGATTAATGGTCAAGTGCTGAACATTCCATCATACAAAGTATTACCTGAACAAGTGATCTCTGTTCGTGAGAAAGCGAAAAAGCAAGCCCGTATTGGCGCTGCGCTTGAAGTAGCTGCACAACGTGAGAAACCAACTTGGATAGAAGTAGATAATACGAAACTGGAAGGCGTTTTCAAACGTCTGCCTGAGCGTTCAGACTTGTCTGCTGACATCAACGAACAGTTAATCGTCGAGCTTTACTCTAAGTAAAGCTAATTGTTAAGAGAGGATATATGCAGGGTTCTGTCACCGAATTCCTTAAGCCGAGATTAGTTGGTATCGAAAGGATCAACCCAACTCGTGCCAAAGTTACTTTGGAACCACTTGAGCGCGGTTTCGGGCATACCTTGGGCAACGCGTTACGTCGTATTCTATTATCGTCAATGCCAGGTTGTGCAGTGACTGAGGTAGAGATCGACGGCGTTCTCCATGAGTACAGTGCCAAAGAGGGTGTGCAGGAAGATATCATTGATATCCTTCTCAACCTGAAAGGCCTTGCCGTTCGCCTGGAAGACAAAGATGAAGTCACGCTGACTTTAACGAAGAAAGGTGCCGGCCCTGTAATCGCTGGAGATATCCAGCGTGGCGACGGTGTAGTAATCGTTAATCCTGACCATGTGATTTGTAACCTGACGGGTGAAACTGAATTCAGTATGCGCCTGAAAGTTGAACGTGGTCGTGGTTATGTGCCTGCATCAGCTCGTTTGTCCTCAGATGATGACGAACGTCCAATTGGCCGCCTATTACTTGATGCCTCTTTCAGCCCAGTAGAGCGTATAGCTTATACTGTTGAAGCAGCACGGGTAGAACAGCGCACTGACTTGGATAAACTGATCATCGACATGGAAACCAACGGCACTGTTGAGCCAGAGGAAGCCATTCGTCGCGCAGCAACAATTCTAGCTGAACAGTTAGAGTTCTTCGTAGAGCTGCGCGATAAGAGTGAGCCAGAAAAACGTGAAGAGAAACCGGAGTTCGATCCGATTCTATTACGTCCGGTTGATGATTTAGAGCTAACAGTTCGTTCTGCAAACTGCTTGAAGGCAGAGCAGATTCAGTACATTGGTGATCTGGTGCAGCGTACCGAGGTTGAGCTTCTGAAAACGCCTAACCTGGGTAAGAAGTCACTTACCGAAATCAAAGACGTGTTGGCATCACGCGGTTTATCCTTAGGCATGCGCCTGGAAAACTGGCCGCCAGCTAGTTTGGTAAATAAAGACTAACCAGATACCAGTTCCTGGTTTAGTGAGAAGGAATAGATCATGCGCCATCGCAAGAGTGGTCGTCAATTAAATCGGAACAGCAGCCACCGTACGGCAATGTTCCGCAACATGGCAAGCTCGTTGGTGAAGCACGAAATCATCAAAACGACTTTGCCAAAGGCTAAAGAGTTACGTCGTGTGATCGAGCCATTGATCACATTGGCAAAGAATGACAGCGTTGCAAACCGTCGTCTGGCTTTTGCTCGTACTCGTGATAAAGAAGTAGTAGGTTTATTGTTCAACGTACTGGGCCCACGCTACAACGCGCGTCCAGGTGGTTACACTCGTATTCTTAAGTGTGGCTTCCGTACTGGTGACAATGCACCTATGGCTTACATTGAATTAGTTGATCGTCCAGAAACGGACGCACTGCCAGTTGAAGAAACTGCAGCTGAGTAATCAGTAATTCAGCAAAAGGCCGGGCTTAGCCCGGCTTTTTTTATTCTGTTCGCCGAATCCGGCCAACCCACTTACCTTAATAACGTACTATTTCAATAGATTTAAATCTACGTCATTTAGGTCTAAGATAGCTCAAACAACCAGATTGAGTTAGCTTATGCCATCTATCCTCAAAGCACTTTCTTTAGCACTCCCTAGTCTTCTTATTTATTGTGCTTCAGTCGCCGCGGCAAGTCCTTGCGATGTATTGCAGGCAGCTGCTAGTTGTCAGTCATTAGACTCAATCTTAACCCAGCGAAAAGCAGACTATCCTGTCCTTGCTAAGGTGCTTGCCGAACCAGAGAAGTATCAGGTGCAAATTCTTTATACCAGAGTTGAGCCAGATACAACTGAACCTCGTTTGCATTATTATCATTACCAAGTCGATCCTAATCGTTACTTTTATCCGGCCAGCACAGTTAAACTTCCCCTTGCTGCTCTTGCGTTGCAGTGGCTAGCGGAGCAACAAAAACCGCTTTTAACTGAAGACAGCATTATGCTAACTGATGCAGCACGTGCACCACAGACTTTGGCGCATCAGGACCCGACAGCTCCTTCAGGTTTACCAAGCATTAGCCACTATATTAAGAAAATCTTGCTGGTCAGCGATAACGATGCGAGTAATCGGCTGTATGAGCTGTTGGGGCAAGAGTACATTAATCAACAGCTGCTGGAAAAAGGCTTAAGTAACACCGTAATCAATCACCGACTCAGCGTACCTTTTTCCGATGATGATAATCGTTATTTTAATCCGGTAAGATTCTTGGGTACTGATGGTAGTGTCATCTTGCAGTTAGCTGAACGACAGATCTCAAACTCTTACCGCAATAGCCAACAGCCTAAGTTGGGCATTGCTTATTATAAAGCTGGAGAGTTAGTTACAGAACCGATGGACTTTACGTTGAAGAACCGGCAGTCACTTAATGACTTTGATGGTGTTATAAAACGCATCATATCGCCTGAGTTATTTGCATCAGAGCAACGCTTTGGTTTTAGCGACAAGCAGCGAAGTTTGCTATTGCAATATATGAGGATGATGCCAAGACATAGCAAAGATCCCGAATACCCTGAGCAGGAGTATCCAGATAGCTATGTTAAGTACTTTATGTTTGGCGGTCAGCCAGAGCGGATCCCAGATCATATTAATTATTACAACAAGAACGGCCAGGCCTATGGTCATGTGATCGATGGCGCCTATATAGAAGATACGAAAGAGGGGATCGCTTTTTTCCTGACTGCCATTATCTATACCAATGAAAACCAGATCCTCAACGACGATACTTATGAGACGGATACTATAGGGCAACCTTTTATGCGGGAACTGGGAGATCTTATCTATAATTATCAGCTGGAGTTAAAAAGGACGCAGTAAAACTAGCGCTGCAGCAGCTAATTTGTTGAAGATATAACCGAGTTTGAGCGATTAAACAACGGATCGTTTAAAAAACGGCCGAACGATCCTTTTTTCTTAAAAAAGATCTTGAACAAGTTTCTTAGATCTCTATAATGCGCATCCACAGACGGCGACAACGGCAACGAAGTCAAGGTTTGAAAGAATACGGTTTGCAAGAACACTGAGGTGAAAACCTCGCTTCTGATAAGAAGCACGCTCTTTAACAATTAGCAATCAATTATCTGTGTGGGCACTTATGATGATTTCGAAATGAAATTAATCAGTAGTGACCAAAGAAATTTAGTCAGTAATACTGAGCGTCACTTCGGTGACAGA
>Ga0209070_100561_pt1 | contig 17814 bp, 15 predicted proteins | sample SynthPrep_5_END__FD_187205 | JGI IMG/M metagenome (GOLD analysis project Ga0209070, IMG submission 187205) | Synthetic microbial communities from Ohio, USA - SynthPrep_5_END_DS10_MetaG (SPAdes) (version 2) | ecosystem: Engineered > Bioreactor > Aerobic > Activated sludge | place: USA: Ohio... | reverse complement strand
GGGAAATAGGGCTGAAGACGAGCCATTTGCTCATCCGTCAACCAAAACAAATTACTCATCAGTCAGGCTCCTGCTCGCGAAGCCTGAATCACGGGCCGCAGCCAAAATCAATAGGTCCTGACCCTAGGAAGGTTGGGCAATGTCTGCGGGAAACAGCCTCGCGTGAGAACGACCTTCCGGCGCGGTATGGTGGGGAAGAATTTGCTATTATTTTGCCCGATACGACGGGCGAGGCCGCGCTCGCTATTGCCGACGCGCTACGTCATCGGGTGCGCAAGCTCGCCATAGTGCACCGCGAGAGTGAGTTCGGTGCGGTGACGGTCAGTGTCGGGGTCGCGGTGATGGACGGGGAGGGGAGCGCAACGGCTGCGGGTCTGATCGCCTCGGCCGACGCTGCGCTTTACAGGTCCAAGGAAGGCGGCCGCGATCGGGCGACGCTCTCTGGTGGTGATCAGAACCGGACCGCGCATCGCCGGCGCGCATAGCATTGTTGCCTTAGCGGACGGGCGCCAGGCAGTTTACGCATAAAATCCCTACACGCCACAGACCAGCCGCTCTGTCGACCGACCGAGGGAAACAGCGGCGGTGCCACTATTACCTTTTCTTCCAGCTCAGGCCTCTATCGTAAGGCCCATTTCTCTCAGTCGAGCAACCAACTGAACGAGTGTCGCCGCGGATTCCCTAACATCTTTTTGAGGGTTCGAAGATATCGTGCGTCGTACGAGCAATCTGGGCAGTGTCATGAACGCGATGCGAAATGTGGTATGGCCTGAAATCTCCTCGCTTAGCCTGGCCGAGTTGCTCGCAGCGCTGAGCCAGGCACTCGACATTACGGAAGGCCAGCCTGCGGGCCATTGCTCAAGATGCTGCTTCATTGGGACTCGCATTGGCGAGAAAATAGGCCTCGATGCGGGAGATATGCGAGATCTGTACTTCGCGCTCCTACTCAAGGATCTCGGCTGCTCGAGCAATGCAGCAAGGATCTGCGAGCTCTATTTGACGGACGACCGCGCTTTTAAAAACGACTTCAAGACGATCGGTGACAGTCTACCGCAGGTATTGCGTTTCGTGCTCAGCCACACCGGGATGAAGGCCGGCATGGCGGAACGGTTCAGGGCGATCATCAACATTTTGCAGAATGGAGGCACCATCGCTCGAGAACTCATCGAGACGCGGTGCCACCGAGGAGCAGCCATAGCCCGAAAGCTACGCTTCACCGAAACGGTTGCAGCCGGAATCCAGAGTCTGGACGAGCACTGGAACGGTGGAGGAAAGCCGATTGGATTAAGAGGAAAGGACATTCCCCTATTCTCGCGCATCGCACTTCTCGCACAGGTGATCGATGTTTTTCACCGTTCGAGTGGCCGGTCAGCGGCGCTGGCCGAAGTTGAACGTCGCAAAGGATTGTGGTTCGATCCAGAACTGGTTGATGCTTTTCGCGACGTCGCGAGGTCGCCGGACTTCTGGCGGGCGTTGGAAGACGATGGCCTACCGCGCTTTATCTTGACTCTTCCGCCTGCTCAGAACGCTGCACCATTAGACGATGACTACCTCGACGACATTGCTGCAGCATTCGGCGAGGTCGTCGATTCAAAGAGCCCTTACACCGCCGGTCATTGTGATCGAGTAGCTCTCTTTACGGATATGATCGCAGAAGAACTTGGACTGTCATTCTTGGACCGCCGGTGGCTAAACAGGGCGGCGCTTCTCCACGATATTGGCAAGCTCGGTGTTAGCAATAGCGTGCTCGACAAACCCGGCAAGCTCGATGAACAGGAATGGGGCGAGATGCGTTTGCATGCCGTTTACAGCGAGGAAATTCTGTCTCGTATATCAGCCTTTGGCGAGATAGCTCGTATCGGTGGCGCCCACCACGAACGCCTAGACGGTAAAGGATATCCGCGTGGCATCGACAGCAAGCACATTTCCTTCGAGACGCGGATCGTCACGACGGCAGACTTCTTTGACGCGCTGACGGCCGACCGTCCATATCGGGCAGCGATGCCGGTGGATAAAGCGCTGTCAATTATGGAAGAGGCCGTCGGCAGTGCGATTGATCCGGTGTGCTTCTCGGCGCTCAAGCGCGCGTTGGTCAAGATGGAGCCGCAACGTTCCAACGTTGTCGCTGCGTGAGTGAAGAGACCGAGCTATCGCACCTCAGGCGGAAGTTCCGTCTCGCAGCCTTTGTGAATCGGCATTCTCGTCGTGGCGATTTCGATCTCCAAACCATGGAGGTCGATGCCACGCCGCACGCGGATAACCGATCTTTCGTATACGTCTCTAGGGTTCGTTCTACTCATGACGTCTCACCGGCGGCGAAGTTCATTTTTCGGCGTTGGAACGACGTGCAAACGCCGGTCAGTCGCCCCCGCTCTTCGTCTCCTTACTCTCGGACAATATGTGCTCGGCAATCTGCGTGGCTGCTTTACGCACCGCAGCGGGCAATCTCGCGAACCGCTGGTCCCAGTCAGTTTCGGAAGACGATGCACGCACCTCCGCCCTTGCGGACTTCAAGGCACACGGCCTCGGCTTCCTGCCGGGTCGGGCGGCCGATGCGGGCCGTGTACCGCAGCCTTGTCCCGAAGGCACGGTTGCGTTCCTTTCGGATCAGCGGCTTTTCCTTGTTCAGTGGCGCGGGCAGGGACTGTACGGTTGACAGGAATAGTCTGACCGCCACCGCTTTCTGGAAATGCCCTGACAGTTGCGCGCCCCACGGCGCCCAAGTGCCTTCTGTTTCGGGTTCCAGGGCCTTGAGACGCCGCGTGTCGGCGAGGGTGATACAGGCATCCTCGAACGATTTCCGCCCGTCGAGGCGCAGATCGATGGTCGCCGGCGGATTGTCGCGCCAGTCCTCGGCCGCATGAGCCGTGATATCAAGGACGTAGTTGCGGGTCTCTTGCGGCAGGTTTCCGGTTTTCAGAAATGTCTGCAGTCCGCCTTCGCCGGCATTGTAGGCGGCGGCGGCCAGACCTATGTTGCCGAAACGATCGCGCAGGTCATCGAGATACTCGGCCGATTTCTTCAATGCCTCCAAAGCATCGAAACTGTTCGATAGGCCGCGCAGTCTTGCGGTGGAGGGAATGAATTGCGCTATTCCTTCCGCGCCTTTCGGGCTGACGGCATTGGGGCGGAACCTGCTTTCCGTCCAGATCAGCCGCGCAAAGAAATCTGGCGGTAGATCGTTCTCGTCGGCTAAGCGGGCTAACGCCCTGCATATGTCGCGATTGAAGATGGCCTCGCGGACGCAGAGCGTTCCGGTGCTGGTGGCTATTAAGTAAGCACAAGGCCGCGAGCGCCATTCAATCTGGGCGATCGCGACATCCGTCTGCATGCAGACCAGCCCCCCTGCAGCCAGCAAGGCAAGTCTTCTCTTGTGCCATCTCCGCCGTGCATGCCGCATCACTCCCTAATACCACCGATGCGAAACGAGAGGGAGATGTCGGCTTATTGCGTCGGCAGGTGGAGTGCCACCCGTAATCTCGAAAAATTTCGAGACGACAGGACTTGACCTCATTTTGCCGCCAGAATTCTAATCCCAATAGATTTCGAATTCAGACCCGGAGGATAGGGTCTTCTACAGACCGGCGGCCTTTGTCAGATTGACGCGGAACCGGTCGCGCCGGCGCTGGTAGCGGCGGGTCATTTCTGCGGAGACATGGCCGAGCTGTTTTTGCACATGGCGCTCGTCGACCTCCGCCGAGGAGGCGAGGCCGGCGCGTAGCGAATGGCCGGCAAAGATCTGGCCGCGCTCAGCCTCGGAGAGATCGCCGCGCACGCCAGCAGCGAGCGCGGTCTTCTTGACGAGACGCGCCACCTCCTGATCGTTGAGGCGTTCCGGCCCGACTGCCTTGCCTTTCCCGGTTACGCGGCGGAAGACGGGGCCTTTCGCGAGCCTCGCGAATTTTATCCAGGCCTCCAAAGCGGCGACGGGGCAGGTCGCATCGGAAGAGCCGCGGCCGATCTCGACTTCGCGCCAGCCCGTCTTGCCACGCAACATCAGCAGCGCGCCTTTGTCGAAGATTTCGATCCAACCGCGCCCGTCTTCCGTCTGGTCGCGCCCGAGGTCGAGGCCGGTGATTTCCGAGCGGCGCAGACCGCCGGCAAAACCCACAAGCAGCATGGCGCGATCCCGCATGCCCCGCAGCGTCCCCCTTTCGAGGGTTTCCAGCATGGCGATCAAGTCTTCCGGCAGGATCGCCTCCTTCTGCCGGGGTGGGGCGGCGTGCTTGTTGCGGATGCCGGCCATGATAGTGGCGATCGCCCGGTCCTTGCGATCGAGTTTTTGCGCGCCGCGCTGGGCATAGTTCCAGCCGAGGGCGGCGAGGCGGCGCTCAATGGTCGCGACACTGTCGGGTTTCCCGCCCCGCGTCGGCGTGCCGACGGCACTGCCGGAAGCGGTGCCAACGGCACAGGCGGTGATGTAGAGGCCGACGACCTGCGGGGCCGGCGGCAGGGGCGACAGGTTCTGGCGCCGACACCAGGCGGAGAAATGTTTCCAGTCTGAGGCATAGGCCTTGCGGGTATTGGCGGAACTGGCGGCCGCGACGTAGCCGCGGGCGCGCTCGGTAAGATCCTGCAGCTGGGCGGGCAGGGCGGCATTTGCCACGGGAAGAGGGGAGGGGAGGCCGGCCGACACCCCGGCCGCGGGAACATCAGCGGGAGCCGCTGTGCTGTGCGGCGGCGCGGAGTGCTCTGGAGGATGAATTTCGCCGTTCTCGTCGATGATTTGGGCCATTTCCTATATAAAGAGCATAATGAACGATAAGGCAATCTTATCCATCATTATGGAGGAAAGACAAGCCGTGCGGTTTGTGTCGCAATCTATAGCATAAAGCGCGCACCCATTATAGGATGGCGGCCATGGAATCGCCCGTCACCCCTCTCGTCGCCTCGCCGGTACTCCCGGCCGCCTTGCCCGGCTGGACCCTGCCGCGGGGCCGCGAGCCGGACGATCTTGCCGCCGCCTTTGCCGCCGGCATCGCCTTGAAATCGCTGGACGATCTTGTGCGCTCCGCGCCCGCCTGGGCCGGCTGCTGGCGGGCGCGCCAGGCCCTGAAATGTGCCGCGGTCGCGGCCCGGCTGATGGGTCGCAACGAGGACGAGCCCGCGTTGCGGGACGCGCTTCTGCTCACCGCAACTGGCGACGATCCCGGCCCCGCCGGCCGGGTGCTTTTGGCCTACAAAAGGGCTTCCACGCGAAAACCCGCATTCTCGTCGAAAGTGGTGGCCGAACTCGCCGATCTTCTCGGACTTGCCTGGGACGATCGGCTCACCGCGGCCGTCGACTATGCCGACGATGCGTTGCAATCCGGCCGTCCCGCGCCATTCGCCGCGGCGGACCTGGTCACGGCCATCCATGCGGTACGGCCGGATGCCGAACCGCTCGCCTGGATGCTGGCCGATCTGCTGATCGCCGCGCTGCTGAAATGGGATTGTGCCGTGCCGCTGCTGATGGCCGAACGCTATGGACCGGCCTTCAAGACGCTTGGGGGCAGGGGCCGCGTGCGCCCGGGCGATCCGGCCTTTGCCCGCGCTGTCTGCCTCGCCCTCACCGAGGCAACGGGCGCGGCCCTGCGCACCGCCGGTGAGATTGCACGGCGCGCCGAGACGCTGCGTACCGTCGCGCCAAAGGTCCGGACGAAAGGCGCCGGCGTGATCATCCAGGCCCTGCTCGATGAGGACGTCGTGGCGGCCTCGGCGCCTGGCACCTCCCTGTCGCGCTGGGCGGCGACCCGGCTGTTCGACAGGCTGGAAAGCTTTGGCGCCGTGCGCGAACTGTCAGGTCGTAGTTCGTTCCGGATCTATGGGTTGTGATGATGAGCGAACCGGAGACGGCCAGTAGGCGACGAGGCCGCAGATCGACATCGGAGGACGAAGTCCTCCTTGATCGGGAACTGGCGGATCTGCCGCCGGACCTGCGCTGGCGCGAATGGATGCTGCGCGTCGAGGCAGTGATCTTTGCCGCGGCCGAGCCGGTCGGCCTCGAGACGCTGGCCCGTGTCGTCGGCAAGGTGTGATTAGGCATGGAATAAGGACCCCGCAAATGGGGTGATCGGCATCCAAACGGGGCTCTGACTCGAATTTGATGATTTTGAGGATTCAAGTGGCGTGGTTTTTGACGGAGAATCAGTGCCATGCGAGCTCGGTTTCGTCTTTCCAGTCTAATCCCACCCGGTTTGGCGGCAGAACAGGTTTGTGAGACGGCTGAGGCGATTGTCGTCATGGCACATCCGCTCACCGACGGTGCGCTGTGTCCTCGGTGCGGAACCTCGTCCTTCAGAGTTCACAGTCGATATTATCGCAAAATCAGCGATCTTCCGTGTTCTGGACGCAGGCTTGTTTTGCACGTCAGCGCTCGTCGCTTTTTCTGCGTTGCTAAAGAGTGCTGCCAGAAGATTTTCGTGGAGCGGTTCGGCAATGACGTGGTCCGTCCCATGGCTCGCCGGACAACACGCCTTGACTATTTGGTTCATCATCTCGCTCTTGCGTTGGGCGGCCGTCCGGCAGCCCGATTTGCGGATCGTCTCGGACTTGCGGTTAGCAATGATACGCTGCTGCGAACCGTTCGCCGGTACGATCGTCCGCCGCCAACGCCACCGAGCGTTATCGGCATCGATGACTGGGCATGGCGCCGCAATCATCGATATGGCACGATCATTTGCGATCTTGAGCGGCGAAAGACAATCGCATTGTTGCCAGATCGGGAACCGGCGACTGCTAAGGCATGGTTGGTCCAGCAGCCCCAGATCGAAGTCGTCGCACGAGACCGTGGGGGCGGATATGCGCTGGCCGCCGCACAGGCCCTGCCGCAGGCCGATCAGGTCGCCGACCGCTGGCATCTGATGGAAAACGCCAGCCATGCCTTTCTCGACGCCGTGCGCAAATCGATGCGGCAGGTCCGCATGGCAATCGGCACAGCAACCATTAATCCGAAGCTCCTGACTGCTGCCGAGCGCTTGCAATACCAGGGATACCTGCGGCGTGAGGAGGCAAATGCCGTTATCCGCGGGTTCGTCGCCGATGGCATCTCCATCAAGGAAATCGTGCGCCGAACCGGGCATAGCCGAAAGCTGGTGCGCAGTGTCGTTCGTGGTCAGCGGACCGACATCTTCCGCGTCCGGCAAACGTCCCTGGAGCCGCATCTGCCTTGGCTTGAAGCACAATGGGACGCCGGACAACGAAACGGCGCAAAGTTATGGCGACAACTTCGATTGGCCGGCTTTGGAGGTGGCCTGCGGGTCGTCACCGAATGGGCATCGCGACGAAGGCGCGCGGAGAAGGCCGAAAACGGTCTCGGCTATGCGCCGGCCGCACGCACGATCGTCCGCCTGATGACCCTCGAACGTAACAACTTGACCAAGGCTCAAACGATAACGGTTGCTGCCATCGAAGAAAGGCTGCCGGACCTTGTCGAGGCCAGGGACGTCGTTGAAGGCTTCCATGAAATGGTGCGCCACAAGTCATCAGTTGATCTGGATGCCTGGATCGCTCGCGCGGCGAGAAGCTTAGTTGCTTCTTTCGCCAACGGCGTCATCCGCGACAGGGCCGCAGTCCAAAATGCGATAACCTCACAATGGTCGAACGGCCAGACCGAGGGGCAGATCACCAAGCTCAAGATGGTGAAACGCCAGATGTATGGTCGCGGAAAACTCGATCTCCTTGAGGCCCGCGTCATAGGACCAAGTTGAATGTCACCAAAAGCGCGTCAGAGCCCCTTTTGGAAGCCGATATGGGGTCCCGTTACGACGCCGATTGACAATAGTAGCCGGTGGATTGGCCGGAATCGCCCTTGGCGCCGTGGCTGGTCAGGACGAACAGGATGGGCTTGATGGCGGAGGATGCTGTGCTGGTCATGGGCGGTCTCCAAACAAGATGATGCCTGGAGGCTATCTTTTGCCGCATGAGCAATAAACCACAACCAGATCAAATCATTTTTGCGGCAAGGGCACAAATGTCGATCATTCTTACGCCCGCCGGGCGGCGGCCCTGGCAAGATGGTCGATCAGCGCCCGGTGTGAATCGGAGCAGGGTTCCGATGCCGATCGGCATTATAAGTCACTGAAATTGCGACAATGGGCGGGTCATGTCGCACTGCCGATTCACACCTCCTTCGAAAGCAGCCAATTTCGCCTATGACGCCGGCTGCTCCACCGTGCTGCGCCGCGCCGAAATGCCTGTGAAGTAATGCGCAACAGTCGCGGCGCGCAAGCGAATGTGGGCTATTGCTCCGACTGAGCCTTTCTTTTCCGCCAGAAAAAATTGCCGCGGAACGGGACCCAGCCAAGCCGCAAAATCTCAGCCACACCGGGAGTTCTATATCGCTGGCGTGAAAGCCTCGACGGCTAATGCGATGATCTTATTCTTCGTCCTCTCCGTCATGTGGCTTACACCACGTCATCTTCGCACGTTGCGACGCCGTTAGGGGAGGACGCTAACCACCCCATCTGCTCTTGTTCCGCCCTGGATAAATCAGAGGCGGTTCCTTCAAGGGTTAGTAGGCGGCACGGAGGTCTCTTGCGAGCGCTTGCAGGCGCTTGAAGGCGTCGTAGCGGGCGGCGTGGATGGGAGCGATCTCGCCCCCGGCGGGCAAGTGGATCTGCTCGGCGGAAGAAAGCCGGGCCATCGCCTCGCGGGCATCGCCAAAGGCGCCGGACGCGAGCGCCCCGAGCAGGGCCGAACCGAGCAGCACCGGCTCAGCGGCTTTTGGCGCCACGACGGGCTTGCCTGTCGCGTCGGCCAGGATCTGGCGCACGAAATCATGCTGGCCCGCGCCGCCGCTGATGACGATCTGCCGGATTTCCGCGCCGGCCTCCGCCTGCGCGTCGATGATCTCCTTGAGGCCGTAGCCGATGCCGCAGATGCCGGCGACGTAGAGCGCTACGAGGCTGTCCTCGTCGCGTTCCATGCCGAGGCCGGCAATGACGGCGCGGGCATGGGGATCGGCGAAGGGCGCGCGGTTGCCGAGGAATTCCGGGACCACGTGCAAGCCCTTCGCGAGCCTGACGGCATCGGACGGCGTATCCGCCTTGCCGCAGGCTAGGTCGGCGAGCAGCACCGGCAGCGGCACGCGCCGTTCCGCGGCGACAGCCGCAAGGCGGCGCGCGAAGGGATGCAACGAGACGAGCTGGTCGATGGCGGCGCCGGCCGCGCTCTGCCCGCCCTCGTTCAGCCACATGCCCGGCACCATGGCCGAATAGTAAGGCCCCCAGACGCCGGGCACGAAGACGGGCTCGGCGGTGGAGGACATGGTGCAGGACGAGGTGCCGAACACATAGGCCATGTTCTCCTCCGGCAGGCCGCCGTAGCCGACCGTGCCGATGCCGCCCGCATGGGCGTCGATCATGCCGGCGGCGACAGCCGTGCCCGGCCTGAGGCCCATCTCCGCCGCCGCCTCCGCCGTCAGGCCGGCGGCGAGCGGCGTTCCCGGATCGACGATGGTCCGGCCGATGCGGGCGAAGCCTTCCGCGGCGAGCTCGCCGAGGCCGACCTTCTGGAAATAATCCGGGTCCCAGCGCTTTTCATGGGCGAGATAGGTCCATTTGCAGGTGACGGTGCAGGTCGAGCGGGCAAGGTCTCCTGTCGCCCGCCAGGTGAGGAAATCCGCCAGGTCGAAGAATTGCCAGGCGGCATTGAAGACCTGCGGGCGGTTTTCCTTCAGCCACAGGAGTTTCGGCGTCTGCATTTCGGGCGAAATCCGTCCGCCGACATAGGCGAGCACGTCGTGACCCATGGCGTTGATGCGCTCGGCCTGTTCCACGGCGCGGTGATCCATCCAGACGATGATGTCGCGCTCCTGATCCCCGGTGCCGACCGGGAGCGACTGCCCGCCTTCGCCCAGCACGACGAGCGAGCAGGTCGCGTCGAAGCCGATGCCGATCACCGCTGCGGGGTCGATGCCGGAGGCGGCCATCGTCTCGCGCACGCTGTCACAGACCGCCTGCCAGATTTCCCGGCTGGATTGCTCGGCGATGACGCCGGCCTCGCGGCGCATGCTGATGTCGCGTTTGGCGGTCGCCAGCATGGCGCCGGAGAGGTCGAACAGGCCGGCGCGCGCACTGCCCGTGCCGACATCGACGCCGATGACATAGCCTTGTTCGCGGTCGTTCCGGGTGGACTGCATGGGCTTCTCCTGCGATCGGATATGGGGTTGGCGGACGGGGGATCGGTCCTGTCCGGCGGGCCGGCGCATCCCCCTTTGCCCGGCAGGGGGCGAGGCTGATGCTCGAAAGCGCCCACTGCGATGGGCGAGACCGCGCTCCATCCAACCTCCCCTTGAGGGGGAGATGCCCGGCAGGGCAGAGGGGGGGGATGCCTCCCGGGGGGAGAGGGAAACGCGAGGGGCGCGTGCGGTTCACGCGCCCCTCGCGCGCCATGTGTCAGATCAGCCCGTACTGCCGCGCCTTGTTGCGCAGGAAGGGCAGGCCGTTGCCCATGACTTCGGCTTCGTCCTTGGCGACCGGGCGCCAGACGGCGAGGCCGTAGGCCACTTCCGGCGGCATGTTGATGAAGCTCTCCATGGCGAGCCCGCCCTTGAAGCCGATGGCGGCGAGCGCGCCGTAGACGGCATCCCAGGGCACGTTGCCATAGCCGGGCGTGCCGCGGTCGCTTTCGGAGAGGTGGATGTATTTCAGGTGGTCGCGCGCATCGAGGATGCCGTTCACCGCGCCCTTTTCCTCGATGTTCATGTGATAGGTGTCGAGGTGGACGAAGACGTTGTCGGCGCCGACCTTCTCGATCATCATGACGGCCTGCTTGCCAGTGTTGATGAGATGGTTCTCGTAGCGGTTGACCGCCTCGACGCCGAGTTCGATGCCGCGCGACTTGGCGTGCTTGGCCGCGGCCGTCAGCGCATAGGCGATGTTGTCGTATTCCTTCTCGGTCGGCGGCACGCCGGTGCGCTCCCCGATGCCGCCGAAGATGACGCCGGACAGCGCCAGCGCCCCCATGTCGGCGGTCTTGTCGATCGCGACCTTGAGATGCTCGATGGCGGCGTCGGGGCGCACGGAGGCCCAGGCGCTCTCCGGCAGGCCGAGCGAGCAGACGGCCGGAAGGTTGTGCTTTTCCAGGAGCTTGCGGCTATGCTCGGCATCCACGGCGGGAGCGTTGAGCAAAGCGATCTCGATGAAATCCATACCGTAGCCGACGGCCGCAGCGATGGCCTTCTCGGCCCCGGCCTTGTCCCAGTTCATCGTCCACATGGAAGTGTGTACACCAAAGCCGCGCATGATCGAATTCCTTTACTTGACTGACTTGAACAGAGAGTACCGCACGCTGACCCAGCGCAGGATCATGACGGTGAGCATCAGGATGCCCCAGACGGCGGTCGCCAGATGCTGGTTCGCGCCCATGAGGTTGAGGCCCGAGGAGAGGAGCTGGAGCACGATCAGCGCCACGAAGACCGGAATGACGCGCCCGAAGCCGCCGAACGGATTTACGCCGCCGAGGAAGCAGGCGAGCACGGTGATCAGGAGGTAGGATTCGCCGTGGCCGACGCGCACCGAATTGAACCGCGCCACCATGATGATGCCCGCCACCGCACACATGGCGCCCGACAGCGTATAGACCAGCACGAGCACCCGGCGGGTATTGATGCCGGAGTACCGCGTCGCCTCGATGTTCGAGCCGATCATGAAGGTGTTGAAGCCGAGCTTCATGCGGGTGAGCAGGATGTGCCAGCCGAAGACGCAGGCGATGAAGATGAGGAGCGGGATCGGGATGCCGAGCACCGTGCCGTAGCCGATCGGCGCCAGGAAGCTCGGAAAGCCGGACACGTCGCCGCCGCGCGTCAGGAACTCGCCGAGGCCGCGCAGAAAGATCATCATCGACAGGCTGACGAGGATGGGATGGGCCTTGGTATAGGCGATGACCAGGCCCATGACGAGGCCGCTCAGCGCGCCGACCGAGAGCGCCAGCACTACGCCGACGAGGAAGGCACCAAAGCCGGCATCGACGCCGCCCTGGCTTTGCAGCACCCAGGCAAGTGCCAGCCCCGACATGTTGGCGCTGAAGGTGACGGCGAGGTTGAGCCCGCCCGTCAGGATCGGCAGCAGCATGGCGAGCGTCAGCAGGCCGAGCTCGGGGAGCTGGAAGGCGACCGAGCCGAAGGTCGCCGCCGAGAGGAAGTTCGGCGCAAGCAGGCCGAAGAAGATGAGGACGAGGACGAAGGCGGCGGCGGGGCCGGCCATTTCCGGGCCGAAGGTGGTACGGAAGCGTTCGATCAGGGAATTCACGACGTTGCCCTCCGGCTTTTCAGGAACGGCAGGATGCGCTCGATATTGGTGTTGGAGAGCGTGATGGCGGCCAGGATGATGGCGCCGACGATCATCTTGAAGGCGAAGGGCGAGACGCCCATCAGGTTGAGCCCGTTCTGGGTGATGGAAACGAGTAGCACGCCGAGGATGCAGCCGAGCACGCTGCCCTTCCCGCCGCCGAGCCGCGCGCCGCCGAGCACGACCGCGGCCAGCACGTCGAGTTCGCGGCCGTAGAGCGCGTTCGGTACCACTTCCTGCGCATAATGCGCCTGCACCAGCCCGGCGATGCCCGCCATCAGGCCGAGCCAGCCGAAGGCGATGAACTGCATGGCGGCGATATTGATGCCGAAGCGGCGTGCGCCTTCCGGATTGTCGCCGAAGGCATAGAGCTGGCGGCCGGTCGTCGTGCGGGTGATCAGCGTCCAGGTCGCGAGGACGCAGACCGCCATGATGAGCGCCGGCAGCGTGATTTCCGCCCAGGTGCCGTCGGCCATCTCATGCTCGAAGAGCACGACGCGCGTCGTCAGCCATTCCGGCAGGTCGTAGATCGACACGCCGCCGGTCATGAACATCAGCAGGCCGAAGAAGATGTTGAAGGTCGAGATCGTCGCGACGATCGAGATGATCTTGAACTTGTGGATCAGGAAGGCGTTGATGCAGCCGAGCCCGACGCCGAGCACGCCGGCGATCACCAGGCCGATCGCCCAGTTGCCGCCGCCGATCCAGCCGAGCGCGGTGGCGGCGAGATACTGCACCACCGAGGCGCCGACGGCGAAGGAAATGTCGATGCCGCCGGCGATCAGCACGACCAGCAGGCCGACGGCGAAGATGATGTTGACCGAGCTGACGTTGATGAGGTCGAACGCGTTGCCCAGCGTGAAGAAGCGGTCGGTGGCGAACGACAGGAAGACGCAGATGACGGCGATGACCGCGAGAAGGGCCAGTTCCGTCGGGTGGGAGCCGGCGAACCTACGCATAGACAGCCTCCTCGATTTCTTTCATCGTGCTCTTGGCGGGAATGTATTCGCCGACGATGCGGCCTTGCGCCATGTGCAGCACGCGGTCGGCATTGTAGTAGACCTCGGGCACTTCGTCCGAGATCAGGATGATCGACAGGCCGGTATCGGCGAGCTTCGCCACGATGTCGAAGATGCCGGCGCGCGCGCCGACATCCACGCCGACGGTCGGCGCGTCGAGGATCAGCAGCTTCGGATCGGTCGCCAGCCACTTGGCGATGGCGATGCGCTGCTGGTTGCCGCCCGAGAGGGTGGAGATGGCGTCGCCCTGCAGGCCGATCTTGACGCCGAGATCCTTCACCCAGCCGCCGACGAGATCGCGTTTCTTGCGCGCCGAGAGAAGCCCGCCGGACAGGATCTTGTCGAGTGAGGAGATCACCATGTTGTCGTCGATCGCCTGCGGCTGGATGAGGCCGAGCTGCAAGCGGTCTTCCGACAGGTAGGCGATGCCGGCCCGGATCGCGTCGCGGTTCGAGGAGAGGCTGAGCTGCTTGCCGTCGAGGGTGATCGTGCCGCTTTTCGGCTGGCGCATGCCGAAGAGGGTGAGCGCAAGCTCGGTGCGCCCCGCGCCGAGCAGGCCGGTAATGCCGAGCGTTTCGCCGCGCCGCACGGTGAGGGTCACGTCCTCGAATTCGCCGGGCCTCGAGAGCCCCCGCACTTCGAGCATCGGCGCGTTGGCGCCAAGCTCGCGCGTCCGAACCGTGTGGTCGAAGGTCTTGCCGGTCATCAGTTCCGTGATGCGCGACTGCGTCATGCCCTCGGTCGAGGAGACGCCGACGAGATTGCCGTCGCGCAGTACAGTGACGCGGCTCGATATTTCCAGCACTTCGGCAAGGCGGTGGCTGACGAAGACGACGGCGACGCCGGAGGCGGAGAGATTGCGCACGATGTCGAGCAGGTAGTCTGTCTCGGACTGAGTGAGCGATGCGGTCGGCTCGTCCATGAAGACGAGCTTCGCCTCACCGACCAGCGCGCGGGCGATCGCCACGATCTGCCGCTGGGCGATCGGGTAATGATGCAGCGCCCGGTCGACATCCATGGTCACGCCGAGCTTTCCGAGCGACTCGATAGCGAGGCGGCGCATTTCGGAGTAGTTTACCAGGCGCGGTGCGCCGAGCACCGTCTGGAAGGCGATGTTCTCCGCCACCGACATTTCCGGGAAGAGCGCCAGGTCCTGCCAGATCACCTGGATGCCCTTCGCCTGGGCCGTTACGGGCGACATGTGGGAATAGGTCTGGCCGTCATATTCGATGACCGCCCCTTCCGCCGGCTTGTAGACGCCGGTGATCACCTTGATGAGCGTGCTCTTGCCGCAGCCGTTTTCGCCGGCCAGGCAATGAACCTCGCCCGGCAGCACCTCGAAGCTGACGTTTTTCAGGGCGCGCACGCCCCCGAAGGTCATGTTGATGTTCTTGAGCGACAACAGCGGTCGCTGCGCCGCATGGGATTGGGCCATGGCGTTGGTGTCCAGTCTGTCCGGAAGGTCGCGGCCGCCGGGCGGCGGCCGCCTCTACCTTGATGAGCGATGCATGGCGGACGCGCCGCGGAGAGGGCCGCGCGTCCGGCCGCCGGCTGTTACAAGCCCATCTTGGCCAGGTCGGCGACCGTATCCTTGTTGATCGGCACCAGCTGGTCGACGATGATGTTGCGGTTCTCGAAGTCGGGATGGACCGTGCCGAGGCCTTCGATCGTATCGCCGTCCTTGACCTCCTCGCCCTTCATCAGCTTGTCGGCGAGCGTCACGAAGACCTCGCCAGCCTGCTTCGGATTCCACATGAAGCCGCCGGAAATCGCACCGCTCATGATGAGCTTCTGGCCCTGCCCCGGCGAGAACGGCCCAAGCACGAAGACCTCGCCCACCTTGCGGCGCTCCTCGATGGCGCGGCCGGCGCCGATCGGACCCTGGCTGCCGAAAGCGAGGAAGCCCTTGAGGCCCGGATTGGCGGAGATCAGGTCGAGCGCGGTGGAGCGGCTCTTGTCCACATCCTCTGCCACGCCGTAGCGCTCGCCGACGAGCTTCATGTCCGGATGGTTCGCCTTGATATATTCGATCGCTGCATCGGCCCAGGCATTGTGCAGCGGCACGGTGAGCGAGCCGACGAACACGGCATACTCCCCCTTGCCGCCCATCTTTTCGGCCAGCAGCTTGCCGTGCGCCTCGCCGAAGCCTTTGGCGGAGGCGAGCTCGAAGTCCCAGTCCGCGCCCTTCTGGCTCGGCGATTCATGGGTGATGACGATGATGCCGGCATCCTTGGCCTTCTGGAGAACCGGCTCCAGAACCTTGGAATCGTTCGGCACCACGCCGATGACCTTGACGCCTTGGGCAATGAGGTCCTCGATGGCACGGACCTGAAGCGCGGGGTCCGCGCTTGTCGGGCCGACCATGAAGGCATCCACGCCCAGAGCCGCGCCTCGGTCCTTGATGCCGGCTTCCATGGCGTTGAACCACGGGATGCCACCGATCTTGACCACGACGCCGACCTTGCCGGCATCCGCAGCCATGGCGGCAAACGACACGCCAAGTGTAAGCGAGGCCGCGAAAGCGGCCACGAGAAACTTCTTCATCTACTTCCTCCCAAGATGCTCCTGACGGAGCTTGCTCCCGCCGGCGGGTGCCGACATGTCATCCAACGACGGCGCATGCGATCCCGCGAGCACCCCTCCCAGGGTGTCGCAACGGTGCAAACCGGCTGCGCACAATCGATAGTGCAAGACTACATTCATTTTATTTCGGCAGTCAAGCGGCATTTCGCGGGACGCGCAACCGATTGGGCAAAAGGTTCTGAAAAGAGATTTCGACGGCGTTTTGGTTCAGCACGGGTGTGGCGCGCCGGTTGGCCGCGCAGGCGAACGGCGGAGCGAAAATACCCGCCTGGCTGTCCCGACATCCGTGCCGTTCCATTGCCGTGTTGCCCAAGTCGAAGCCTGCCTCCGCTTCGGAAAAACCGTTGGGAACAAGCTACGCCCGGGCGGCGCGCGTAACAACCCTCTTTATAAGGCAGATGGAAATATGCCGGCCATCAGCCTCACGGCCATTGGGTCTCGATCTCGATGCGAAGTTCCGGCGCGGTAACGCGGCGGTCGATCAGGTCGAACAGGAGCTCCATCATCTTCGGCACGTCCTGGCGGAGCGTAATGATGCCCGATCCCAGCATCTGCACGAAGGGATCCCAGTCGAAGCAGCACAGTGAGACGCCCTGAAGCTTCTCGATGCCGTTGGCGTGGAACCAGCGTATGATGCCTTCGAGTGAAATCGTCGAGCCAACGAAGATGCCCTCCGGCAGCTTTCCGAGCGCCGCCACGACCTCCGTGAAGCAGCGCTCGGCCTTGTTGGCGGCATAGCCGCAGGGGTGGATGTGCCGGCGGTCCGGCTTGCCGCCGTAGCGGGCATGGGCATCCTCGAAGGCGCGGATTCGCTCCTTCGTGTTGTGGTCCGCACCGCGCCCGCCGATGAACAGCACATCCTGCGCGTCGAGGGGGCCGAAGGCGGCGAGCTGGTCGAGCATGCGCTCGCTCATCTTGAGCGCGCCGCCGTAATTGTCCGATATGACGGACGGTGCGCGGCTGCCCGGCAGATCGAGGTTGAAGGTGGGAACGCCACGGCTTTCGCAGAGCGCGGCGATACGGTCGGGCGCGGTCGCGCCGGTGCAGACGATATGGTCGACGCGATAGGCCAGCATGGCGCTCGCGGCCTGCTCCTCGAGGTCCGGGTCGCGGCGCGTGCAGGTGACGATCGGAAAAAGCCCCCGGTCGCGGGCCATCTTCTCGAACCGCTCGGCGATCGAGCTGAAATAGCGGTTGTCGTGCAACGGCAACAGCATGCCGATGATGCCGGACTCGCTCGTCCTGAGCGCCCTTGCCTGCATGTTCATCGAGTAACCGTGCTGGCGCGCCAGATCGAGGACCAGCTTGACCGTCTTTTCGCTGATACGGCGCTTCCTCCACGTCCCGTTCAGCACCGTGCTGACCGTGCTTGGCGAAACACCGGCCAGTTTCGAAAGGTCGTAGATGGTCAGGCTCTGATCCGCGGGCGCGCTCATATCATATCCTTCATTCCAGGAATGTAGTTGGCAGGGATGCCCACCGATTCCAAGATCATTGCCGAACAAAAACTTCACAAATGAAAGCCTTGCACCGTTTCTTCCGAAACGTCGAAAGCGGCGCAAGGCAGATGCCGCCGCGCGCCGTAAAATTCTCAAGCTGCATTCAAGCACGCGGTTCCATGATTTAAACAGGAATTTCTTTCATGGAGGGTTGAGCCGCCTGGTTTGGCCGGCGACGCGCCACGCGGTTATCTGAGATGCACCAGCAGATCTCTAGCGTCCATCTGGTTCAGATTGAACCAGATGGACATTATGCATAGTTGCTGAACTGGAGTGAACCCCTCGGGCTGGACCACGGGACAGGGAAAAACTGATACACTCTGCGGGCCTCAATCGGAGAAGGCTCATGAAGTCCCGAGGTCCATATCGCCGGCATTCGACGCCGTTCAAGTTGCAGCTTTGCCAGGATATCCGAAACGGCGTCATCGGACGGCGCGACGCACA
>Ga0209070_100556_pt1 | contig 18091 bp, 15 predicted proteins | sample SynthPrep_5_END__FD_187205 | JGI IMG/M metagenome (GOLD analysis project Ga0209070, IMG submission 187205) | Synthetic microbial communities from Ohio, USA - SynthPrep_5_END_DS10_MetaG (SPAdes) (version 2) | ecosystem: Engineered > Bioreactor > Aerobic > Activated sludge | place: USA: Ohio... | reverse complement strand
CGTCCTCAAAGGACTCGGCGGCCTGACCGGCGCCAAGGTAGAGAGCTTCCTCGACAAAGGCATTGAAGGTTATCGTGAACGTGAAGACCAAGCTTTCTGATTGTCTGCGCCCGCTAGTGCTGGGCGCACTGTTCCTGGGTACCGCATCGGCGCACGCTGCGGTTCAAGAACTGGATAAGGTAGTGGCCATCGTCGATAACGACGTGATCATGCAGAGCCAACTGGACCAGCGCGTCAAGGAAGTCCAGCAAACCATCGCCAAGCGTGGCGGTGGCGTGCCACCGACCAGCGTCCTGGACCAGCAGGTACTCGAGCGTTTGATCGTCGAGAACCTGCAACTGCAGATCGGCGATCGTTCCGGCATCCGTATTTCGGACGAAGAACTGAACCAGGCCGTGGGCACTATCGCCCAGCGCAACAACATGAGCATCGACCAGTTCCGTGCAGCCTTGGCCCACGACGGTTTGTCCTATGAGGACGCCCGTGACCAGATCCGCCGTGAAATGATCATTAGCCGTGTACGCCAACGCCGTGTGGCCGAGCGGGTTCAAGTCTCCGAGCAGGAAGTGAAGAACTTCCTGGCGTCGGACCTGGGCAAGATGCAGCTTTCCGAGGAACTGCACCTGGCCAACATCCTGATCCCGACACCGGACAGCGCCAACTCCGAGCAGCTCAATGCAGCCGCCGCCAAGACCCAGGCTATCTATGATCGCTTGAAGGCGGGTGCCGACTTCGCCCAAATGGCGATCGCCCAGTCCGGCAGCGACAACGCACTGGAAGGCGGCGACATGGGCTGGCGTAAAGCGGCTCAATTGCCTCCTCCGTTTGACCGCGAGCTGAGCGCAATGGAAGTGGGTGGCATCACCCAACCTGCGCGCACACCGGGAGGCTTCATCATCCTGAAGCTCTTGGAAAAACGCGGCGGCGAAACATCGCTCAAGGATGAGGTGCACGTTCGCCACATCCTGGTCAAACCTAGCGAAATCCGCACCGAAGCCCAAACCAAGGAACTGGCCCAGAAGATCTATGACCGCATCCAGAGCGGTGAAGACTTCGCTACCCTGGCCAAGAGCTTCTCGGAAGACCCTGGTTCTGCCCTCAATGGCGGCGACCTGAACTGGATCGATCCGAAAGCGCTGGTGCCGGAGTTCCAACAGGTGATGGCCGATACCCCGCAGGGTGTATTGTCCAAGCCGTTCAAGACCCAATATGGCTGGCATGTGCTGGAAGTCCTTGGCCGTCGCGCCACCGACAACACCAACCAAGCCCGCGAGCAACAAGCGCTGAACGTACTGCGTAACCGTAAATACGACGAAGAGCTGCAAACCTGGCTGCGTCAGATCCGCGACGAAGCCTATGTTGAGAACAAGCTGCCAGGCGCCCAGACAGGCACCGACCAGGCCGTTCAGTGAAACCCCAGCGTTTCGCGGTGACACCCGGCGAGCCGGCCGGCATTGGTCCTGACCTGTGCCTGCTGCTCGCCTCGCAACCCCAGCCACACCCCCTGATTGCCATTACCAGCCGCGACCTGCTCCTTGAGCGGGCCGCGCAGCTGGGTGTGGCCGTCATTCTGTTGGACGTGGCGCCCGGCAATTGGCCGGACCTGCCCGCCCCGGCAGGAAGCCTGTATGTGTGGGACACCCCGCTGCAGGCCAACGTGGTTGCCGGGCAACTGAACAAAGCCAACGCAGCGTTCGTGCTCGAAACCCTGACTCGCGCCGGGCAAGGCTGCATCGATGGCGACTTCGCCGGCATGATCACCGCGCCCGTACACAAAGGCGTGATCAATGAATCCGGTATCGCCTTTTCCGGCCACACCGAGTTCCTCGCCGAGCTGACCCACACCGAACAAGTCGTCATGATGCTGGCCACGCGCGGCCTACGGGTCGCCTTGGTGACCACGCACCTGCCGCTGCGCGAGATTGCCGATGCCATCACCGTCGAGCGGGTGGAACGCGTCACGCGCATCCTGCACGCCGACCTGCAACAGAAATTCGGCATCGCCCAACCGCGCATCCTGGTCTGCGGGCTCAACCCCCACGCCGGCGAAGGCGGCCACTTGGGCCATGAAGAAATCGACATCATCGAACCCACCCTGGAGCGTCTGCGCCAAGAAGGCATGGACCTGCGCGGCCCACTGCCTGCGGACACTCTGTTTACCCCCAAATATCTGGAGCACTGCGACGCAGTGCTGGCGATGTACCACGACCAGGGGCTGCCGGTGCTTAAATACAAAGGCTTCGGCGCCGCAGTCAACGTGACACTGGGCTTGCCGATCATCCGCACCTCCGTCGACCATGGCACTGCCCTGGACCTGGCGGGCAGCGGCAAGATCGATACCGGCAGCCTGCACGTGGCCCTGGAAACCGCCTATCAGATGGCCGAGACCCGTATATGACCGAGCATTACCAACACCGGGCGCGCAAGCGCTTCGGGCAAAACTTCCTGCACGACGCTGGCGTGATCGACCGCATCCTGCGCTCCATCCATGCCAAACCTGAAGACCGTCTGCTGGAAATCGGTCCGGGCCAGGGCGCGCTGACCCAAGGCCTGCTGGCCAGCGGCGGCCAACTGGACGTGGTGGAACTGGACAAGGACCTGATCCCGATCCTCAACCAGCAGTTCGCCGGCAAGCCCAACTTCAACCTGCATCAGGGTGATGCGCTGAAGTTCGACTTCAACACCCTCAATGCCGCGCCCAACAGCCTGCGTGTGGTGGGCAACCTGCCGTACAACATCTCCACGCCGCTGATTTTCCACCTGCTGAACAACGCCGGCATCATCCGCGACATGCACTTCATGCTGCAAAAGGAAGTAGTTGAACGTCTGGCCGCGGGTCCTGGCGGTGGTGATTGGGGCCGTCTGTCGATCATGGTTCAGTACCATTGCCGCGTCGAGCACCTGTTCAACGTGGGCCCTGGCGCGTTCAACCCGCCGCCTAAGGTCGACTCGGCCATCGTGCGCCTGGTGCCCCACGCCGTGTTGCCACACCCGGCCAAGGACCACAAGTTGCTGGAGCGCGTGGTGCGCGAGGCCTTCAACCAACGCCGCAAGACCCTGCGCAACACGCTCAAGGCGCTGCTGAGCAATGCCGAGATCGAAGCTGCCGGCGTCGATGGCGGCCTGCGTCCCGAGCAACTGGACCTCGCCGCGTTCGTGCGCCTGGCCGACCAGTTGGCGATCCAGCCTGCGCCAGCCGCAGACTGACAGCGCCGGGCAAGGCCAGACACATGTCTGGCCTAGTGCCCTCCTCTTGGCCTAGACTGACCCGCATCTGCTGTCCTCCGCTTTTAAGGCCTCTTGCATGTCCGATCCTCGCTACCAGATCGACGTCAGCGTCGTCACCCGCTTCCTGGCGGACCAATCCCAACCTGAACACAACCGCTTTGCCTTTGCCTACACCATCACGGTGAAAAACAACGGACAGGTGCCGGCCCAGCTGCTGTCGCGCCACTGGGTGATCACCGACGGTGACGGTCAGGTCGAAGAAGTTCGCGGTGCCGGCGTGGTGGGTCAGCAACCATTGATCGACAGCGGCGCCAGCCATACCTATAGCAGCGGCACGGTGATGACCTCCAAAGTCGGCACCATGCAAGGCTCGTATCAGATGAAAGCCACCGACGGCAAGTTGTTCGACGCCATCATCGCGCCCTTCCGCCTTGCCGTGCCGGGAGCCCTGCACTGATGGCGACGTACGCGGTCGGCGACCTGCAGGGCTGCCTCGAACCGCTCAAATGCCTGCTTGAACGCGTAGCCTTCAACCCAACCCACGATCGCCTGTGGCTGGTCGGCGATCTGGTCAATCGCGGCCCGAAATCCCTGGAAACGCTGCGCTATTTGTATAGCCTGCGCGACGCTCTAGTCTGCGTATTGGGTAATCACGACCTTCATCTGCTGGCCGCCGGCAATAACATCGAGCGTCTGAAAAAGGGCGATACCCTTCGGGAAATCCTCGAAGCGCCGGATCGCACCGAGCTGCTCGACTGGCTGCGCCGGCAGAAAGTCATGCATTACGACGAAGGCCGCAACATGGCCTTGGTCCATGCTGGCATCCCGCCGCAGTGGACACTGAAGAAAGCCCTCAAGTGCGCCGCCGAAGTCGAAAGCGCCCTGGCCGATGACAACCTGTACACCGCCTACCTCGACGGCATGTACGGCAACGAACCAGTAAAGTGGAACAACGACCTCACCGGCGTCACGCGCCTGCGGGTCATCACCAACTACTTCACGCGCATGCGTTTCTGTACCGCCGAGGGCAAGCTCGACCTCAAGAGCAAGGAAGGCGCTGACACCGCGCTGCCGGGCTACAAGCCGTGGTTCGCTCACAAAGAGCGCAAGACCCGTGACACCAAGATCATTTTTGGCCATTGGGCGGCCCTTGAGGGCAAGTGCGATGAACCCGGCGTGTTCGCCCTCGACACCGGTTGCGTGTGGGGCGGCGCCATGACCCTGATGAACATCGACACCGGCGAGCGTTATAGCTGCCAGTGCGAATCCCCTCTTCCCGTTACACTGCCGGCTACTGCCAAGCCATAGGAGCCCGCCATGAGCGAATTCAAACGTATCCCCCCTGAACAAGCCCAGGCCCTGCGCGAGCAAGGCGCCGTGGTTGTCGACATTCGTGACCAGCCGACTTATGCGGCCGCCCACATCACCGGCGCCCGGCACCTGGACAACGTCAACATCGCCGATTTCATCCACGCCGCCGACCTCGACGCGCCGGTGATCGTGGCCTGTTATCACGGCAACTCCAGTCAGAGCGCAGCGGCCTATCTGATCAGCCAGGGTTTCTCCGACGTCTATAGCCTGGACGGCGGCTTTGAACTGTGGCGTACGACTTTTCCTGCGGAAATTTCTTCCGACAATTCGCAATAATTTTTTTCACACCCCGCTACCCCGCGTGACGCTTGGGCTCGCGCCGTTTCTGACGAACGGCGCAGCCAAACTAATTGCGCATCGCGCCTTGACCTCTCTGATTCCGAACTATCCTTAAGCGCAGGCCATCCGAATCAGGGGAGAGCCGGTACACCGGCGTGCGGGTCATCGGTAGCGTTTCAGGGTGTTCTGGGGGGAAAACGGCCATTGGCGTCTGCCAATGTCTGCCAGCATCGACTGATTGATCCGGCGTCGGCTCCACGTATCGAGCGAGGTGACGACGTCATGAGTATATTCAGCCACTTCCAACAACGCTTCGCATCCACACAGCAGGAAGAACTCACGCTGCAAGAGTATCTCGAGCTGTGCAAACAGGATCGCAGCACCTACGCATCTGCCGCCGAACGCCTGCTGCTGGCAATTGGCGAGCCAGAGCTGATAGACACCTCGAACAATTCGCGCCTGTCGCGAATATTCTCCAACAAGGTGATCCGCCGCTATCCGGCCTTTGAAGACTTCCACGGCATGGAAGAATGCATCGACCAGATCGTTTCCTACTTCCGCCATGCTGCCCAAGGCTTGGAGGAGAAGAAACAGATCCTCTATCTGCTTGGCCCCGTCGGCGGTGGTAAATCGTCCTTGGCCGAAAAACTCAAACAACTGATCGAAAAAGTGCCCTTCTACGCCATCAAGGGCTCACCGGTCTTCGAGTCGCCCCTGGGCCTGTTCAACGCCACGGAAGATGGCGCGATCCTCGAAGAAGACTTCGGCATCCCGCGCCGCTACCTCAACACCATCATGTCGCCCTGGGCCACCAAGCGCCTGGCCGAGTTCGGCGGTGACATCAGCCAGTTCCGCGTGGTCAAGCTCTACCCATCGATCCTCAACCAGATCGGCGTGGCCAAGACCGAGCCGGGCGACGAGAACAACCAGGACATCTCGGCGCTGGTGGGCAAGGTCGATATCCGCAAGCTTGAAGAATTCCCACAGAACGACGCCGACGCCTACAGCTACTCAGGCGCACTGTGCCGGGCCAACCAGGGCCTGATGGAGTTCGTGGAGATGTTCAAGGCACCGATCAAGGTGCTTCACCCATTGCTCACCGCGACCCAGGAAGGCAACTACAACAGCACCGAAGGCCTGGGCGCGATTCCGTTCACCGGGATCCTGCTGGCGCACTCCAACGAATCGGAGTGGCACACCTTCCGCAACAACAAGAACAACGAAGCCTTCATCGACCGGATCTATATCGTCAAGGTGCCGTACTGCCTGCGGGTCAGCGATGAAATCAAGATCTACGACAAGCTCCTGTTCAACAGCTCCCTGGCCAAGGCGCACTGCGCACCCGACACCCTGAAGATGCTCGCCCAGTTCACGGTGCTGTCGCGCCTCAAGGAGCCGGAAAACTCGAACATCTACTCGAAGATGCGCGTGTACGACGGCGAAAACCTCAAGGATACCGATCCAAAGGCCAAGTCGATCCAGGAATACCGCGACACCGCCGGTGTGGATGAGGGCATGAACGGTCTTTCGACACGTTTTGCGTTCAAGATACTGTCCAAGGTCTTCAACTTCGACCCCCACGAAATTGCGGCCAACCCGGTGCACTTGCTCTACGTGCTGGAACAGCAGATCGAACAGGAGCAATTCCAGGCCGAAACCCGCGAACGCTACCTGCGTTTCCTCAAGGAATACCTGGCGCCGCGCTACATCGAGTTCATCGGCAAGGAAATCCAGACCGCGTACCTGGAGTCCTACAGCGAATACGGCCAGAACATCTTCGACCGCTACGTGCTGTACGCCGACTTCTGGATCCAGGACCAGGAGTACCGCGACCCGGAAACCGGCGAAATCCTCAACCGCGTGGCCCTCAACGAGGAACTGGAAAAGATCGAAAAACCCGCCGGCATCAGCAACCCGAAAGATTTCCGCAACGAAATCGTCAACTTCGTGCTGCGCGCCCGCGCCAACAACAATGGCAAGAACCCAACCTGGCTCAGCTACGAGAAGCTGCGGGTGGTCATCGAGAAAAAAATGTTCTCCAACACCGAGGACCTGCTGCCGGTCATCAGCTTCAACGCCAAGGCCAGCAAGGAGGATCAGCAAAAACACAACGACTTCGTCACACGCATGGTCGAGCGCGGCTACACCGACAAACAGGTACGACTGCTCTCCGAGTGGTATCTGCGGGTTCGCAAATCGCAGTAAGGCAGCGACAGGCGTGAACTGCCGGGCCACTGGCCTGGCAGCTGACCGCTTGTCTCTAAGCTTCCAGCTCGCGGCTTGAAGCTTGTAACGTGAAGCTGCCCGGAGGGCTCCCCATGAGCTATGTGATCGACCGACGCCTCAATGGCAAGAACAAGAGCACGGTAAACCGCCAGCGTTTCCTGCGGCGTTACCGTGACCACATCAAAAAGGCCGTCGAAGAGGCCGTCAGCCGCCGTTCCATCACGGACATGGAGCACGGCGAGCAGATCAGCATTCCTGGACGGGACATCGACGAACCGGTGCTGCACCACGGCCGGGGCGGCAAACAGACCGTCGTTCATCCCGGCAATAAGGAATTCACGACCGGCGAACATATCCAGCGCCCCCAAGGCGGTGGCGGCGGTAAAGGGCCGGGCAAGGCGGGCAATTCCGGCGAAGGCATGGATGAGTTCGTGTTCCAGATCACCCAGGAAGAATTCCTCGAATTCATGTTCGAAGACCTGGAACTGCCCAACTTGGTCAAACGCAACCTGACCGGCACCGACACCTTCAAAACCGTGCGGGCCGGGATCAGCAACGAGGGTAACCCGTCCCGCATCAACATCATCCGCACCCTGCGCTCGGCCCATGCGCGGCGCATCGCCCTGTCAGGCAGCAGCCGCGCCAAACTGAGGGACGCCAAGGAAGAGCTGGCACGGTTGAAGCGTGAAGAGCCGGACAACTTCGGCGATATCCAGGAAATAGAGGCGGAAATCGAGAAACTAAGCGCACGTATTCACCGCGTGCCATTCCTCGACACTTTCGACTTGAAATACAACCTGCTGGTCAAACAACCCAACCCCAGCTCCAAGGCGGTGATGTTCTGCCTGATGGACGTGTCGGGCTCCATGACTCAAGCCACCAAGGACATCGCCAAGCGCTTCTTCATTCTGTTGTACCTGTTCCTGAAGCGGAACTACGACAAGATCGACGTCGTGTTCATCCGCCACCACACCAGCGCCCGAGAAGTCGACGAAGAGGAATTCTTCTACTCGCGGGAAACCGGCGGCACCATCGTTTCCAGTGCATTGAAACTGATGCAGGAGATCATGGCCGAGCGCTACCCGGCCAATGAATGGAACATCTACGCCGCCCAGGCCTCGGACGGTGACAACTGGAACGACGACTCCCCAATCTGCCGTGACATCCTGATCAACCAGATCATGCCGTTCGTGCAGTACTACACTTACGTTGAAATCACCCCCCGTGAGCACCAGGCCCTGTGGTTCGAATACGAGCGCATCGGCGAAGCCTTTGCCGACACGTTCACCCAGCAGCAACTGGTCTCGGCCGGCGATATCTACCCGGTCTTCCGTGAACTCTTCCAGCGCAGGTTAGTGACATGACCGCCAAAAAAGAGCAAAGACGCCAACCGATCTCCACGGGTTCCGAGTGGACCTTTGAACTGATCCAGGCCTATGACCGCGAAATCAGCCGCATTGCGGCGGGTTATGCCCTGGACACCTATCCCAACCAGATCGAGGTGATTACCGCCGAACAGATGATGGATGCCTACGCCTCGGTCGGCATGCCACTGGGTTATCACCATTGGTCCTACGGCAAACACTTCCTCAGCACCGAAAAGTCCTACAGCCGCGGCCAGATGGGCCTGGCCTACGAGATCGTGATCAACTCCGACCCTTGCATCGCCTACCTGATGGAAGAGAACACCATCTGCATGCAGGCGTTGGTGGTGGCGCATGCCTGCTATGGGCATAACAGTTTCTTCAAGGGCAACTACCTGTTCCGCACCTGGACCGACGCCAGTTCGATCATCGATTACCTGGTGTTCGCCAAGCAGTACATCATGCAATGCGAGGAGCGCCACGGCATCGATGCGGTGGAGGACCTGCTCGACTCCTGCCATGCGCTGATGAACTACGGCGTCGACCGCTACAAACGCCCGTATCCGATCTCCGCCGAGGAAGAACGCCTGCGCCAGAAGGAGCGTGAGGAGCACTTGCAGAAACAGATCAACGACCTGTGGCGCACCATTCCCAAGCGCGCCGGCAAGAATAGCGACAAGGATAATGCGCGCTTCCCCGCCGAACCGCAGGAGAACATCCTCTATTTCCTGGAAAAACACGCACCGCTGCTGGAACCCTGGCAGCGGGAAATCGTGCGTATCGTGCGCAAGATCGCCCAGTACTTTTATCCACAGCGCCAAACCCAGGTGATGAACGAAGGCTGGGCCACGTTCTGGCACTACACGTTGATGAATGACCTGTACGACGAAGGCCTGGTCACCGACGGTTTCATGATGGAGTTCCTCACCTCCCACACCAGCGTGGTGTTCCAACCCGGCTTCGACAGCCCTTACTACAATGGCATCAACCCCTATGCATTGGGCTTTGCCATGTACCGCGATATCCGGCGCATGTGTGAACACCCCACCGAGGAGGACCGCCGCTGGTTCCCGGAAATCGCCGGCAGCGATTGGCTGTCCACCATAAAATTCGCCATGAGCAGCTTCAAGGACGAGAGTTTTATCCTGCAGTACCTGTCACCGCAGGTCATTCGAGACCTGAAACTGTTCAGTATTCTCGATGATGACCTCAAGGATGACCTGGTGGTGCCGGCCATCCACGATGAACCCGGCTATCGCACCATCCGCGAAACCCTGGCGGCCCAGTACAACCTGGGTAACCGCGAGCCCAACGTGCAGATCTACAGCATTGATGTACGCGGCGACCGCTCGCTGACCTTGCGTCACCAGCAGCACGACCGCAAACCCCTGGGCGAGTCCACCGAGGAAGTGCTCAAGCACCTGCACAGGCTTTGGGGCTTTGATATTCACCTGGAAACCCTGCAGGGCGACCAGGTGATGAAAACCCACCACGTGCCACCGCGCACCGATCACAACGATAACGACTACGGCCGCCTGGACCTGGCCGTCGTTCATCTCTGAAACAGCAAAGCCTCCATTGGCCAAGCACAGACGGTATCCTGTGCCGCTAATGGAGGCTTTTTCATGAAAATCTACAAAGTCGGCGGTGCGGTGCGAGATCGCCTCTTGGGTATCCCGGTGACCGATATCGACCGCGTCGTGGTGGGCGCGACTGCCGAAGAGATGCTCGCCAAGGGCTACAAGCCGGTGGGTGCTGACTTCCCGGTATTTCTGGACCCAAAAAACGGTGACGAGTACGCCCTCGCCCGTACTGAGCGCAAAAGCGGCCGGGGTTATGGCGGCTTTGTATTTCACGCCAGCCCCGAGGTGACGCTGGAAGAAGACCTGATCCGCCGCGACCTGACAATCAACGCTATGGCGGAAGACGACGACGGTAACTTGACCGACCCTTATCACGGTCAGCGAGATCTTGAAGCCCGCATTCTGCGCCATGTTTCTCCGGCGTTCGCCGAAGATCCCCTGCGAGTACTGCGTGTTGCACGCTTCGCCGCACGTTACGCGGCACTGGGGTTTACCGTCGCACCAGAAACATTTGAACTGATGCGCCAGCTCAGCGAATCCGGCGAACTGGAGGCGCTGACGCCCGAGCGCAGTTGGAAAGAAATTTCCCGCGCACTGATGGAAGACCAACCCGACGTGTTCATTCAGGTACTGCGCGACTGCGATGCGCTGAAAACCTTGATGCCAGAAGTGAATGCCCTGTTCGGCGTCCCACAACCCGAAGCCCATCACCCGGAAATCGACACCGGCATTCACACCTTGAGCGTGCTGGAACAAGCGGCCTTGCATCAGCAGCCCCTTACCGTGCGCTGGGCCTGCCTGCTGCACGACCTGGGCAAAGGCACGACCCCTGTGGATAAGTTGCCGCAGCACATCGCCCATGAACAGCGGGGTTTGGAGCTGATCAAGGCCGTCAATGAACGCTTCAAGGTGCCAAGGGATTGCCAGGAATTGGCGTTGCTGGTGGGCCAGTATCACACCCACGGTCATCGTGCGCTGGAGCTGAAAGCCTCGACGCTGCTGGAGTTGCTGCAAAGTTTCGACGTTTACCGTCGGCCGCAGCGCTTTGAGGAATTCGTGGTCGCTTGCGAAATGGACGCCCGAGGCCGCAAGGGTCTGGAGCAGAGAAGTTATCCACAAGCAGATTACTTGCGTGGGGCCGCGAAGGCAGCTCGCGAAGTGGCCGTTGCACCCTTGCTGGAGAAGGGTTTCAAAGGCCCTGAGCTGGGCGAGGCGCTCAAGCGCGAACGGCTCAAGGCCCTAAAAATCTACAAAGAACACTACGCACTGTAGGAGCCCGGCTTGCCGGCGATAGCGAGCTCAGGAACGCCATCGCCGGCAAGCTAGCTCCTACAGGAGAATGTTCGGCGTGAGTTGCTGGCCCTGCCATTCAAATGCGACAGGCGCCAGCACCTGGTCAATCTGCGCCTCGCGCCACAACTCGGCCAACGTCTTGCCCGCCTCAGGGTGCACTCGCTCAGGCGCCATCAACGACAGCGGCCACAGCACAAAGGCGTTCTTGAGGATTTCTACACGCGGCAGGATCAATCCATCGAAGTTACCCACCAGATCGCCGTACAACAGCACATCGATATCCAGCGGCAGGCCCTTGCGATCCGGCGCGTAGCGACCGTTGTCGGCCTCGATGAATTTCAACCGCCTGTCCAGCTCCATCAGCGGCAGGTCGGTGTAGGCCGACACCACCAGATTAAAGAACGGCCCGCTCTTGATGCCCACCGGCTGGCTTTCAAACACCGCTGAACAGCGCACATCCGTCAAAAAACTCGCCAGCGCATCCAGGCCAGCGCGGAGGTGAGACTCGCGCTCGATATTGCTGCCTAGACCTAGGTAAACCTGAGTTAGCGGCATCCGCGCTCGATCTCCACGCCCACACCCTTGGCAGCCGGAACGGCGCCTGGCTTGGTCAACTTGAGGTGCAACCAGGGAATCTGAAATTCACTCATCAGTACTTCGGCCAACCGTTCGGCAAAGGTTTCCACCAATTGGTACTGGGATTGTTCGGCAAAGGCCTGGATACGCGCGGATACACTGGCGTAATCCAGCGCCAACGTCAGGTCATCACCGGCCGCAGCCGGGCGGTTATCCCAGGCGAAGCTCAGGTCCAGGCGCAAGCATTGACGGATTCCGCGCTCCCAGTCGTAGGCCCCGATCACGGTGTCGACTTCCAGGCCTTCGATAAACACTCTGTCCAAGCACTCTTCTCCGCAGCACGACAAGGGCGCGATGCCCCGTTAGAATCAGGGCGTCCTCGCCCGGAATAGTTAGCATGTTTTGGTCACTGGCGATTTTCGCCTACCTGCTCGGCTCGCTGTCCTTCGCCATTTTGCTCAGCCGCCTGACGGGAAATCCCGACCCGCGAATGAGTGGCTCAGGCAATGCCGGCGCCACCAATATGTTGCGCCTGGCCGGCAAGAAACTCGCCGTACTGACGCTGCTGGGCGACCTCTGCAAGGGCCTGTTGCCCGTGCTGATCGCCAGCCTCGCCGGCCTGACCCTGCAACAGCAGGCCTGGATCGGCGTATGCGCGGTCCTCGGCCACCTGTTTCCCCTGTACTTCCGCTTTCGCGGCGGCAAAGGCGTCGCCACGGCAGCCGGCATGTTGCTCGGGATCTACCCGCCGGCGGCGTTGCTGGCCGTACTCGCCTGGCTGCTGACGTTCTACCTGACCCGCACCAGCTCGCTCGCCGCGTTGATCGCCACCCCGCTCACCCTGCCGCTACTGGCCTGGCAAGAACCGGCGGCACTGCTGCCAATGAGCGTGCTGACACTGCTGATCGTCTGGCGCCACCGGGGCAATTTACGCGACCTGTTTGCCGGGCGCGAACGGCATTTTTAAATACCGTCGATGAGCCCGGCCCACCTTGCAGCCTTACAACGGCGACAACTGCTCCATCGGCCAGCGCGCCTGCACGCTGATTGCCAGGCTTTCATGCTGACCAGCCTGCAGGCGCTGGCAACCGGCATAGGCGATCATCGCGCCGTTGTCGGTGCAGAACTCGGGGCGCGCGTAGAACACGTCGCCCTTCATGTCGCCGAGCATTTTTTCCAGCGAAGTGCGCAAGGCCTTGTTGGCGCTGACGCCGCCTGCGATCACCAGCCGCTTCATGCCTGCCTGTTTCAAGGCGCGCTTGCACTTGATGGTCAAAGTCTCCACCACGGCCTGCTGGAACGCCAGAGCGATGTCGCAACGGGCTTGCTCGCTGTCGTCTCCGGCGCTGACGCTTTGCTGCCAGGTGTTCAGCGCAGAGGTTTTTAAACCGCTGAAGCTGAACATTAGGCCCGGGCGATCGCACATCGGCCGCGGGAAGGTGTAGCGACCGGCAACACCTTTTTCGGCGAGGCGGGCGATTTCCGGACCACCGGGATAATTGAGGCCCATCATCTTCGCGGTCTTGTCGAAGGCTTCGCCGGCAGCGTCGTCCAAGGATTCACCCAAAAGGGTGTATTGGCCGATTCCGTCCACCTGAACCAACTGCGTATGGCCGCCGGAAACCAACAATGCGACGAACGGGAACTCTGGCGGTGTTTTTTCCAGCATCGGTGCCAGTAAATGGCCTTCCATATGATGCACGCCGAGGGCCGGAATGCCCCAGGCAAACGCCAGCGCCTGGGCGCAAGAGGCCCCAACCAGCAGGGCTCCGACCAATCCGGGGCCTGCGGTGTAGGCGATGGCGTCGATCTCGGTCGGCACGCAGCCGGCCTCATCCAGCACTTGGCGGATCAGGGGCAGCATGCGCTTGACGTGATCACGGCTGGCCAGCTCCGGCACCACGCCACCATAGGCACGGTGCAGGTCGATCTGACTGAACAGTGCATCGGCCAAGAGCCCGCGTTCACTGTCGTAAAGTGCGACACCGGTTTCGTCGCAGGAGGTTTCAAGTCCCAGTACTAGCATGGGTTTGCGCCTTGTAGAGGCTGAATTCGAAGGCGCGCATAATAGTCGCCACTCCCCCTCCCGACTAGCGGTTTTCGATCAGAGGCTTTGCATTCCGGGCAATGAGGGGTTAACATCCGCAACCCTTAAAAACCGACGACCTCAGCCGCGAATTTTTTGCGACGAGAACGTTGATCCCGGTAATGAAAGAAGGTAGCTCTGGATGCCAGCCGTCAAAGTTAAAGAGAACGAACCCTTCGACGTAGCTCTGCGTCGTTTCAAGCGCTCCTGCGAAAAAGCCGGTGTACTGGCTGAAGTTCGTAGCCGCGAATTTTACGAGAAGCCAACTTCTGAGCGTAAGCGTAAGGCAGCAGCCGCTGTTAAGCGTCACGCCAAGAAAGTTCAGCGCGAACAGCGCCGCGCCGTTCGTCTGTACTAATACACAGACGTTCGTAGCAAGCTTCTGCCAAGCCCGGCCCTCAGCCGGGCTAATGGCATTTGCGGATATCGCTTGATGCTTCACTGTTGACGCCGCACATGCGACCGATACAACTGCTTCACACGTCAGGACTGGCTCTTTTGCCAGCGGTGCACGTCTCTTCTGACGAGCCTATCAAGGCTACTGACGAGCACACTTATTTTCTTCAAACAGGCGATCAACTGTATCGACTGTGCCCGACGACGAGCTTCCGAGGCCGCCATTGGCCAAGACCGGATGCCGGGGCAACATTTCCATGCCAAAAACCTGATTGAAACTAACGTCAGTGAATGAACGGCAGATACACTTCCTGAATGCCCAAGCAGACAACTGATGAACGAGCCACGCACTGCGTGCGCTTGAGCAATCATTGGGCCCTCATTGACACGCAGTGATGACGAGAACGCCATGGCCGGGCTGATTCCCCAGAGCTTTATTGACGACCTTCTGAACCGCACCGACATCGTCGATGTTGTCAGCTCGCGCGTGCAACTGAAAAAAGCCGGCAAAAACTACACCGCCTGCTGCCCGTTCCACAAAGAGAAAACCCCGTCATTCAGCGTCAGCCCCGACAAGCAGTTCTATTACTGCTTCGGCTGCGGCGCAGGCGGCAACGCCCTGGGTTTTCTCATGGACCACGACAACCTGGATTTCCCCCAGGCTATCGAGGACCTGGCAAAAGCCGCGGGCATGGAAGTCCCTCGGGAAGAAAGCGGGCGGCCGCACAAGCCGCGCCAACCTACTGATTCGCCGCTTTACCCGCTACTGACGGCCGCTGCCGACTTTTACCGTCAGGCGCTTAAAAGCCATCCGCAGCGCAAGGCCGCCGTCGACTATTTGAAAGGTCGCGGCCTCACCGGGGAAATCGCCCGGGACTTCGGCCTGGGGTTCGCCCCGCCCGGCTGGGACAACCTGTACAAGCACTTGAGCAGCGACACCCTCCAGCAAAAAGCCATGATCGACGCCGGCCTGCTGGTGGAAAACGCCGAGACCGGCAAACGTTATGACCGCTTTCGCGACCGGGTGATGTTCCCGATCCGCGACAGCCGGGGCCGCATCATCGCCTTTGGTGGCCGAGTATTGGGGGACGACAAACCCAAGTACCTGAACTCCCCGGAAACTCCGGTATTCCATAAGGGACAGGAGCTCTACGGGCTGTTCGAGGCGCGCAAGAACAACCGCAACCTCGATGAGATCATCGTGGTTGAAGGCTATATGGACGTGATCGCGCTCGCCCAACAAGGCCTGCGCAATGCCGTCGCCACGCTGGGCACCGCGACCAGCGAAGAACACATGAAGCGCCTGTTTCGCGTGGTACCCAGCGTGCTGTTCTGCTTCGACGGCGACCAGGCCGGCCGCAACGCCGCCTGGCGCGCACTCGAGGCCACGCTGTCGAGCCTGCAGGACGGACGTCGCGCACGCTTCCTGTTCCTGCCCGAAGGCGAAGACCCGGATACCCTGGTCCGCTCCGAAGGCACTGACGCCTTCCGCGCGCGCATCAACCAGCATGCACAACCGCTGGCCGACTACTTCTTCCAGCAACTGACCGAAGAAGCCGACCCGCGCTCCCTCGAAGGCAAGGCCCACATGGCCACCCTCGCGGCGCCGCTGATAGACAAGGTTCCCGGCGCCAACCTGAAATCACTGATGCGCATGCGCCTGCAGGAAATCACCGGGTTAAGCGGCGAAGCCGTCAGCCAACTGGTGCACAACGCGCCGCATGACGCACCGCCGCCGACCTACGACCCAGGCATGGATTACGACGCCATGCCGGACTATTCCGACTTCCATCAACCGCAGGAGGCCTACGCGCCCCAGCAGGAATGGACACCGAAAAAGTCTGGCAGCGACGGCAAGAAATGGGAAAAGAAACCCTGGAGCAAGAATGGCAAGCGCGGTGACCGTGACGAGGCTTATGCCCCGCGAACGCCTGTCGCCGTAGAAGCGCCAACGCTCATTGCCCTGCGTACGCTCATCCATCACCCGCAACTGGCGGAAAAGGTCGAGAGTGCTGATCATTTTGCCAATGCGAGCAACACTTACGCCCAAGTATTGATCGCCTTGATCGAGGCGGTACAGAAAAATCCTAAGCTAAACTCAATCCAGTTGATGGCGCGCTGGCACGGCACCGAACAGGGCCGACTATTGAAAGCCCTCGCGGAAAAGGAGTGGCTAATTGACGGCGATAACCTTGAACAACAGTTTTTAGACACCATTACTAGGTTATCCGCGGGTCAGCACACGCAGACCCTCGATGACCTGATCAAGAAAGCAAGGCAGCCGGATTTATCGGCTGAAGAGAAGATTCAGATAGCAAAACAGATGCGCGACCTCTTAAAACAGAACGTTTGCGCATCAAACCCGACCTCAACTGGCGCGTGAGGTCATAGCTCAGGTATAATCCTCGGCTTGTTTTTTGCCCGCCAAGACCTTCAGTGGATAGGGTGTTATGTCCGGAAAAGCGCAACAGCAGTCTCGTATCAAAGAGTTGATCGTTCTCGGTCGTGAGCAGGGTTACCTGACTTACGCGGAGGTCAACGACCACCTGCCTGAGGATATTTCAGATCCAGAGCAGGTGGAAGACATCATCCGCATGATTAACGACATGGGGATCAACGTATTCGAAGCTGCGCCAGATAAGGATTCCCTTATGCTGGCGGACGCCGATACCGACGAGGCTGCCGCTGAAGAAGCGGCCGCCGCGCTGGCTGCTGTGGAGACCGATATCGGTCGTACCACCGACCCTGTGCGCATGTATATGCGTGAAATGGGTACCGTCGAGCTGCTGACACGCGAAGGCGAAATCGAAATCGCCAAGCGTATCGAAGAGGGCATCCGTGAAGTGATGGGCGCAATCGCGCACTTCCCTGGCACGGTTGACCATATTCTCTCCGAGTACACCCGCGTTACCACCGAAGGTGGCCGCCTGTCCGACGTGCTGAGTGGCTACATCGACCCGGACGACGGCATTGCGCCGCCTGCCGCCGAAGTGCCGCCACCAGTCGATGCCAAGGCTGCGAAAGCGGACGACGACTCCGAAGACGACGACGCTGAAGCCAGCGGCGACGACGAAGATGAAGTTGAAAGCGGTCCAGACCCAATCGTCGCTGCCCAGCGTTTCGGTGCGGTTTCCGATCAAATGGAAATCACCCGCAAAGCCCTGAAAAAGCACGGTCGCGCCAACAAGCAGGCAATCGCCGAGCTGCTGGCCCTGGCTGAGCTGTTCATGCCGATCAAGCTGGTGCCGAAGCAATTCGAAGGCCTGGTTGAGCGGGTTCGCAGCGCCCTGGAGCGTCTGCGTGCACAAGAGCGTGCGATCATGCAGCTCTGTGTCCGTGACGCGCGCATGCCGCGTGCCGACTTCCTGCGTCAGTTCCCGAGCAACGAAGTAGATGAAAGCTGGACCGACGCACTGGCCAAGGGCAAGGCGAAATACGCCGAAGCCATTGGTCGCCTGCAGCCGGACATCATCCGTTGCCAGCAAAAGCTGCAAGCATTGGAGACCGAAACCGGTCTGACGATTGCCGAGATCAAGGACATCAACCGTCGCATGTCGATCGGTGAGGCCAAGGCCCGCCGCGCGAAGAAAGAGATGGTTGAAGCGAACTTGCGTCTGGTGATCTCCATCGCCAAGAAGTACACCAACCGTGGCCTGCAATTCCTCGACCTGATCCAGGAAGGCAACATC
>Ga0209070_100554_pt1 | contig 18164 bp, 17 predicted proteins | sample SynthPrep_5_END__FD_187205 | JGI IMG/M metagenome (GOLD analysis project Ga0209070, IMG submission 187205) | Synthetic microbial communities from Ohio, USA - SynthPrep_5_END_DS10_MetaG (SPAdes) (version 2) | ecosystem: Engineered > Bioreactor > Aerobic > Activated sludge | place: USA: Ohio... | reverse complement strand
AAAAAACCGGCGGACGCCGGTTTTTTCATGGGGTTCGATCGCCGCGCAGAGGCTCACTGATCGAACTCGTCCCAACCACCCATTTCCTTCCAGCGATTGACGATGCCGCAGAACAGTTCGGCGGTCTTCTCGGTGTCGTAGCGTGCCGAGTGTGCTTCCTTGCCGTCGAACTCGATACCGGCAGTCTGGCAGGCCTTGGCCAGTACGGTCTGGCCGTAGGCGAGGCCGGCGAGGGTAGCGGTGTCGAAGCTGGAGAAAGGGTGGAAGGGGTTGCGCTTGATGCCGCAACGGGCCACCGCCGCATTGAGGAAGCCCAGGTCGAAACTACTGTTATGACCGACCAGGATCGCGCGCTTGCAGCCAGCTGATTTGATCGACTTGCGCAGGCCCTTGAAGATTTCGCCCAGGGCATGTTCTTCGCTTACCGCCATGCGCAGCGGGTGGTCGAGCTTGATGCCGGTGAATTCCAGCGCGGCTTGTTCGATATTGGCGCCTGCGAAGGGTTCAATGCGGAAGAAGTGGGTGTGATCTGGATAAAGAAAGCCGCTCTCGTCCATGGCGATGGTGGTCGCGGCGATTTCCAGCAGGGCATCGGTGGCGCAGTTGAAGCCGCCGGTCTCCACATCCACCACAACCGGCAGATAACCGCGAAAGCGCGCCGCCATGGGCGTGCGCGGGCCGGACGGCAGGCTGGGTTCGAGTTCGTCGTCGTAGTTGTCTTCGCTCACGCCTGAGCCTCCAGCAATTTCCAGCGCAGGGTTTCGCCGGCGCGCAGCGGCACCACGCTGTTGTCGCCCAGCGGCAGGGTGGCCGGTACGGTCCACTCCTCGCGCACCAGGGTGATGCTGTCGCTGTTACGTGGCATGCCGTAGAAGTCCGGGCCGTGGAAGCTGGCGAAGGCTTCCAGCTTGCCCAGGGCGCCGCGCTGCTCGAAAGCCTCGGCGTACAGTTCGATGGCCGCATAGGCGGTGTAGCAGCCGGCGCAGCCGCAGGCGGCTTCCTTGGCGTGCTTGACGTGCGGCGCCGAGTCGGTGCCGAGGAAGAATTTGGCGTTGCCGCTGGTGGCGGCGTCGAGCAGGGCTTCCTGGTGCACGTTGCGCTTGAGGATCGGCAGGCAATAGAAGTGCGGGCGAATGCCGCCAACCAGCATGTGATTGCGGTTGTACAGCAGGTGATGCGCGGTGATGGTGGCGCCGACGTTGGCCGAGGCGGCCTCGACGAACTGCACCGCGTCACGGGTGGTGATGTGCTCGAACACCACTTTCAGTGTGGGGAAGCGCTCGACCACGCGGGTGAGGTGCTCGTCGATGAAGGCTTTTTCGCGGTCGAACACGTCGATCTCGGCGCGGGTCACTTCGCCATGCACCAGCAGCAGCATGCCGACTTCGGCCATGGCTTCCAGCGCCGGGAAGATCTTGTCGATGCTGGTCACGCCCGAGTCGGAGTTGGTGGTAGCGCCGGCCGGGTAGAGCTTGGCGGCATGCACGAAGCCACTGGCCTTGGCTGCACGCACGTCCTCGGGGCTGGTGTTGTCGGTGAGATAGAGCACCATCAGCGGCTCGAAGCGGCTGCCGGCCGGGCGTGCAGCGAGAATGCGCTGGCGATAGGCGTCGGCTTCGGCGGCGTTGCGTACCGGCGGAACCAGGTTGGGCATGATGATGGCGCGGCCGAAAGTGCGCGCGGCATCGCCGACGGTGTGTGGCAGCACCGCGCCATCGCGCAGGTGAATGTGCCAGTCATCGGGACGCAGGAGAGTCAGGCGGTCGGACATGGAGGCTTCCAGGCGGGTAAAACGTGGCCGCATGTTAACTGAAAAGCGCCTGTTCGCGCTCGCGCCGACGCGACAATCGCACGTCGGGGGTCAAGTTTCCGTGCGCCTGACCGATACCCCTTGGGAATGCCGTGAACCGCCGTGGAGTCGACCGTGCGTGCGCCCAATTTCCTTCTGATCAGCCTGCTGGCTGGCATGCCCTTGTGCCTGCCAGCGCACGCCATCAGCTTCCAGACCCGGCTGGAGAAGGTGGAGTGGACCGTCGAGGGCGATCAGTTCGAGTGCCGCCTGAGTCAGCCGATCAGCAACTTTGGCAGCGGCGAGTTCGTGCGCCGCGCGGGAGAGCAGGTCACCTTCCGCCTCAAGGCCCGTGAGCGCTGGATGGGCGCGGGGTCGGCGACCCTCTTGGCGGCGGCCGCGCCTTGGCAGCCAGGGCGCGGCGACATCAATCTGGGTGTGGTCAGCGTCGGCAATGGCGAGGTGCCGTTCAACAGCTCGCAGGAGCAGGGTTCGCGGCTGCTCACCGGTCTGCTCGAAGGGCGCAGCCCGCTGGTGCGTCATCGCACCCTCAACGGTGGCGACAATCTGGAAGTACGTTTGCTGCCGGTGAAGTTTCACAAGGCTTATGACGATTACCAGGCCTGTATCGCCAAGTTGCTACCGGTCAATTTCGATCAGATTCGCCAGGCGCAGATCGGTTTTCCCGGTGGCGGCATCGATCTCGATCCGATGGCCAAGGCCAAGCTCGACATCATCCTCGACTTCGTCAAGGCCGACCCGAGTATCAACAGCTTCCAGATCGACGGTCACGCCGACAACAGCGGCAATCGTCTGACCAATCGCGACCTGTCACGCCGTCGTGCGCTGGCCGTGCAGGAATATCTGGTGGCCGGTGGCGTGCCGGTCGAGCAGATCACCATGCGCTTTCATGGCGAGCGTTACCCGCTGGTGCCAAACAACAACGAAGCCAATCGCGCCAAGAACCGTCGCGCGACCCTGCGCCTGGATCGCGTACCCGCGCCGGAAGTCCCGGTACAGAGCGAACCGCAGATCGCTCCACCGAGCACCCCGGTCGATCCGGTCGGAAGCACCCCTTCCTGAGCAAAAACGCTGATTCTCGCCGTCGCTTCGTCGTCACAAGCTGTCGCGCCCCTGTAAATTGGCCCGCAGGGCCAGTAGAATCACCGGTTTTACCGTACAACCCGTGGAGTGATGGCATGGCGGACGTCAAAAAGGTAGTTCTGGCCTATTCCGGTGGCCTGGACACCTCGGTGATCCTCAAGTGGCTGCAAGATACCTATAACTGTGAAGTGGTGACCTTCACCGCCGACCTCGGTCAGGGCGAAGAGGTCGAGCCGGCCCGCGCCAAGGCTCAGGCGATGGGCGTCAAGGAAATCTACATCGACGACCTGCGCGAAGAGTTCGTCCGCGATTTCGTCTACCCGATGTTCCGTGCCAATACCGTCTACGAAGGCGAGTACCTGCTGGGTACTTCCATCGCCCGCCCGCTGATCGCCAAGCGCCTGATCGAAATCGCCAACGAGACCGGCGCCGACGCCATCTCCCACGGTGCTACCGGCAAGGGCAACGACCAGGTGCGTTTCGAGCTGGGCGCCTATGCGCTGAAGCCGGGTGTGAAAGTCATCGCCCCGTGGCGCGAGTGGGACCTGCTGTCGCGCGAGAAGTTGATGGACTACGCCGAGAAGCACGCCATCCCGATCGAGCGCCACGGCAAGAAGAAGTCGCCGTACTCCATGGATGCCAACCTGCTGCACATCTCCTATGAAGGTGGCGTGCTGGAAGACACCTGGACCGAGCACGAAGAAGACATGTGGCGTTGGACCAAGTCGCCGGAAGCGGCGCCGGACACCCCGACCTACATCGAGCTGACCTACAAGGCCGGTGACATCGTTGCCATCGACGGCAAGGAACTGAGCCCGGCCACCGTGTTGGCTGAGCTGAACCGCATCGGCGGCGAAAACGGCATCGGCCGTCTGGACATCGTCGAGAACCGTTTCGTCGGCATGAAGTCCCGTGGCTGCTACGAGACCCCCGGCGGCACCATCATGCTCAAGGCCCACCGCGCCATCGAGTCGATCACCCTCGACCGCGAAGTGGCGCACCTGAAAGACGAGCTGATGCCGAAGTACGCCAGCCTGATCTACAACGGTTTCTGGTGGAGCCCGGAGCGTCTGATGCTGCAGCAGATGATCGACGCTTCCCAGGCCAACGTGAACGGTGTGGTACGCCTGAAGCTGTACAAGGGCAACGTCATCGTCACCGGCCGCAAGTCCGACGACTCGCTGTTCGACGCGAATATCGCGACCTTCGAGGAAGATGGCGGCGCCTACAACCAGCAGGACGCGGCGGGCTTCATCAAGCTCAACGCTCTGCGTATGCGCATCGCTGCCGGCAAGGGCCGCAAGCTGGTCTAACAGGCTGTTGAAAAACTACCTGCGTTGGCAATACTGCGTTAAAAACGGCCTCAAAATGCTCATTTACAACTCGTAAACTGCGCTTTTTCGGCCGTTTTTGCTTTGTCTTGCCTGCCTCGCCTACGTTTTTCAACGGCCTGCTAAGCTGAAATTCTTGCCTCACAAGAACCCCGGCCAAGTGCCGGGGTTCTGCTTTCCAGAAGAGGAAAACCTGATGAGACTGCTGCATACCATGCTGCGTGTCGGCGACCTGGACCAATCCATCGCCTTCTACACCGAAGTGCTGGGCATGACCTTGCTACGGCGCAAGGACTACCCGGACGGACAGTTCACCCTGGCGTTCGTCGGTTATGGCGACGAAGCGCACAACAGTGTGATCGAGCTGACCCACAACTGGGGTGTGGACAGCTACGAACTGGGCACCGGCTACGGCCATATCGCTCTGGAAGTCGAGGACGTCTACAGGGCCTGCGAGGACATTCGCAGTCGCGGCGGCAAGATCACCCGCGAGCCGGGTCCGATGAAGCATGGCAGCAGCATCCTGGCCTTCGTCGAGGATCCGGACGGTTACAAGGTCGAGTTGCTGTCGCCCAAGCGAAGCGATTGACAGCTGGAAATCTTTGTAAGTAAATGCTTACAGAGATAGTGGCTATTCGCTGATCGGCGAGGTGCTCCATGATGGCTGATCCCAAGGCCTTGCGCCTTATTCGTGTGGTTCAGGAGCTGTCGATGGCGAAGGACGTGGACCGTGTGGCGGAGATTGTCCGCAGTGCGGCCCGCGAGCTGACCGGTGCCGACGGCGCCACCTTCGTCCTGCGCGATGGGCAGCAATGCTTCTATCGCGACGAGGACGCCATCTCGCCCCTGTGGAAGGGCCAGCGTTTCCCCCTGAGCACGTGCATCAGTGGGTGGGCTATGCTCAATCGTCGCGCCACGGTGATTGCCGATATCTACGCCGACTCGCGCATTCCCCATGAGCTGTATCGAGCTACCTTCGTCAAAAGTCTGGTCATGGTGCCTATCCGCACCCTGGAGCCGATCGGCGCCATCGGCACCTATTGGGCGGAGTCTTATCAGGCCTGCGACGAGCAGATTCAGCTGCTGCAGGCCTTGGCCGACTCCACCTCGGTGGCCTTGGAGAATGTCCAGGTCTATGCCGAGTTGGAGCAGCGCGTAGAAGAGCGCACGGCGCAACTGGCCGAGGCCAATCGGCGCTTGCAGGACGAGGTGCGCGAACGCCAGCTGGCCGAGCAGGCGGTGCGCCAGCTATCGCTGACCGATGAGCTGACCGGGTTGTACAACCGTCGTGGTTTTCACCTCCTGGCCGAACGCGAACTGCGTGCGGCGCAACGGCGCAAGGGCCGTTGCCTGTTGCTGTACGCCGATCTCGATGATCTCAAACCGGTCAATGATCGCTTCGGCCATGGTGCCGGGGATCGTTTGCTCAGGGCGGCGGCCGAAGTGCTCAAGACCCAGTTCCGTACCACCGACGTGATCGCTCGCCTGGGCGGCGATGAGTTCGTCGTGCTGGCCAGTGACTACAGCGACAGTGAAGAGGTGCTGCAGCGTCTGGAGCAGGCCTTGCATGGCGCAGAGGGCGGAGCCGGTCAGAGACTATCGATGAGCATGGGGATCAGCGAATCATCGCTGAATCCCGATGAGGGACTCGATAATCTGTTGGTGCAAGCCGATGCGGCGATGTACGCCAACAAGTGCGCGCGCCGCGCATTGCGCGCTGTCGGCTGATACAAAAAAGCCCCGCATGCAGGCGGGGCTTCTTGTTGCGGGCGATCAGATATCGAAATCGTATTCGGCCAGCTGTTTGTGCAGGCGACGCTCTTCGAGGAAGTTGTCGATGATGCGGCGCTTGGTCAGATTGGTCTTGGCGACTTCTACCGCAGGCTCGGCATCGTCCGATTCTTCCGCGACAAAGTCTTCGTCCAGCTCGAGATCTTCTTTGTCAGTGCTCATCTATTCCACTCCAGGCCAGTTACTGGGGCCGTTTGCGCACCTTATAGCGGCAAAAATAGAGCGGGTAAAAAAGATTTTTTCAATCAGGAGATCGCCAGATTCTATGGTCGATCAATCGTCGGAAGTCTTGGCCTTGTACTCGCACAGATCTTCGATGCGGCAGGCGCCACAACGCGGTTTGCGCGCGGTGCAGACATAGCGCCCGTGCAGGATCAGCCAGTGGTGGGCGTCGAGCAGATAATCCTTGGGCACGAACTTGAGCAGCTTCTTCTCCACCTCGACCACGTTCTTGCCCGGTGCGATGCCGGTGCGGTTGCTGACGCGAAAAATATGCGTGTCCACGGCCATGGCCAACTGGCGAAACGCCGTGTTGAGCACCACGTTGGCGGTCTTGCGGCCGACGCCGGGCAGGGCCTCGAGGTCCTCGCGGTTGTCCGGCACCACACTGCCGTGCTTCTCGATAAGGATGCGGCAGGCCTCGATGACGTTCTTCGCCTTGCTGTTGTACAGGCCGATGGTCTTGATGTACTCGGAGAGTCCTTCGACGCCCAGGGCGTAGATCGCTTCCGGCGTATTGGCCACCGGAAACAGCTTGGCCGTGGCCTTGTTGACGCTGACGTCGGTGGCCTGGGCCGATAGCGTCACCGCCACCAGCAGCTCGAAGGGCGTGCTGTAGGCCAGCTCGGTCTTCGGCTCGGGATTGTCCTCGTGCAGGCGGCGGAATATTTCCAGGCGTTTGGCGGCGTTCATGGCTCAGGACTTCAGGCGTAGCCCGGATGCAATCCGGGGCGGGTTGGTTCGGCATACCCGGATTGCATCCGGGCTACGGTTGGTCGCTCGCTTGTGGCGTCATTCGATCACGCCGGTGACCCGCACGCGACGGCTCTGTGCTGGCGCCTCGGGGGCGACGGCCTTGGCGCGTTCGGCTGCGATCTGATCGATGCGGTTCTTGCCGGCGATCAACAGGCCCAGCACGATGAAGGCGCCCGGCGGCAGGATGGCCAGCAGGAAGCCCCGGTAGTCCTGCACCAGAGTGAGCTTCCACTCGGCGGCAATCGGACCGAACAGCAGGTGCATGTTGGCCAGCAGCGCACCGGTGCCGAGCAGCTCGCGGACGGCGCCGATCAGCACCAGCACCACGCCGAAGCCCAGGCCCATCATCAGGCCGTCGTAGGCGGCGCGGGCCGGGTCGTGCTTGGCGGCGAAACCGTCGGCGCGGCCGAGGATCACGCAGTTGGTGGTAATCAGCGGGATGAATATGCCGAGGATCTGGTACAGCTCGTAGGTATAGGCCTGCATCAGCAGCTCGATGCAGGTGGTCAGCGCGGCGATGATCATGACGAAGGCCGGCAGACGCACGGCGGTGTTGACCACGCCGCGTACCAGCGATACGGCGGTGTTCGAGCACACCAGCACCACCGTGCTGGCCAGCGCCAGGCCAAGGGCGTTGACCGTGGAGTTGCTTACCCCGAGCAGCGGACACAGGCCGAGCAACTGCACCAGCGCCGGGTTGTTCTTCCACAGGCCGTTGAGGCTGATTTCGCGGTAACTGGTCATTGCTCGTCCTCCGCCAGGCCCAGCAATTGGGCGCGGTGCTTGTCGAAGTAGCGCAGGGCGCCGTGCACGGCCTTGACCACGGCGCGCGGGGTGATGGTGGCACCGGCGAACTGGTCGAACTCGCCGCGATCCTTCTTCACTGCCCAGCCGTCTTCGCCGGGATCGCTCAGGGATTTACCTTCGAAGCTGCGCACCCAGTCGCTCTTGGCCAGCTCGATCTTGTCGCCCAGCCCCGGTGTTTCCTTATGACCAAGCACACGCACGCCAGCCAGGCGGCCATCGGCGAAGATGCCCACCAGCAGGTGGATGGCGCCGCTGTAGCCATCCGGTGCGGTCACCGGCAGGATCAGTGCGCTGGGCTGGTCGCCCTTCAAGGCCAGGTAAGCCGATTGCGGGCTGCGGTGACCCAGCTCGGGCGCGTTTAGCTCGATGCGGTTGTCCAGCAGGTGGTTGTCGTAGCTGCCGGCCGGCAGGATCTCGGCCAGGGCGCGCACCTGTGCTTCGCGCTCGGCGGCAGCGATACGAGTGGCGGTGCCCTGTTGCAGCAGGGCCACGCTGCCGACGGTACCAATGGCGAACAGGCCCAGCACCAGGGCGTTCTTCAGCATCGAGCGGCTGATTTCCGGCAGCATGCTCATTCTCCCAGCTTGAAGCCGCTGTTGGGCTTGCGATGGCCGTAGCTGCGCGGCCGGGTGTAGTAGTCGATGGTCGGCGCCGCCAGGTTCATCAGCAGCACGGCGAAGGCCACCGCGTCCGGGTAGCCGCCCCAGGTGCGGATCACGTAGACCAGTACGCCGACGCCGATACCGAATACCAGACGCCCGCGATTGCTGGTGGCGCCGGAAACCGGGTCGGTGACGATGAAGAAGGCGCCGAGCATGGTGGCGCCGGTGAGCAGGTGGAACAGCGGCGAACCGTTGGAATCCGAGCCGCTGCCGTTCCAGAACAGCAGGCTCATGACGAACAGCGCGGCGAGCATGCCCAGCGGCGCGTGCCAGGTGATCAGGCGCTTGTGCAGCAGGTACAGGCCGCCAGCGAGGAAGGCCAGGTTGACTGCTTCGCTGCCGGCGCCGCCGAAATGGCCGAAGGCCGGGTTGGCGGCGCGCAGCTCGTCGATGGTCAGGCTCTTGTTGACCTTGAGTGCATCTAGGGCGGTGGCCTGGGCCCAGCCATCGGGCAGGCTGGCGATGCCGAGTATGTGTTTGAGGCCGTCCAGCGCAGCGACACCGTGCGGGGCCGGCCAGCTGGTCATTTCCACCGGGAAGGAGATCAGCACCACCACGTAGCCGACCATGGCCGGATTGAACGGGTTCTGCCCAAGGCCACCGTAGAGCTGCTTACCGAAGCCGATGGCGAAGCCGCAGGCTATCAGGGTCAGCCACCAGGGCGAGTAGGGCGGCAGGGCCAGGGCCAGCAGCACGGCGGTGACCAGGGCGCTGTAGTCCTTGAGGAAGAAGGCCAGCGGACGCTTGCGCGCGGCCAGCAGAGCGGCTTCGAAGCCCAGCGCGCAGAGGCTGGCCCAGAGCAGGTTGAACAGGGTGCCGGCGCCGAACAGCCAGGTCAGCGCGAGGATGCCCGGCACGGTGGCCAGCAGCACCTGCAGCATGACCTGCTGGGTACGGTTGCTGCCCGTGGCGTGGGGCGATGTGATGCGGGGCAGGGCCATCGGCGCTCCGGTGGTTCTGTTGCTGCGTTCGTATTGAGCGCAGTGGTGTTCATTCCCCGGATGCAATCCGGGACGATCATTACGGCTGGTATTCGGCCAGCTTGCGTTCTGCTTCGGCCAGGCGTGTGCGTGCCTGTTCCAGCGCCTCGCCAGCGGCGCTCTCGTCACGCTCCAGCTTGCGCAGGTCGGCGCGGGCGAAGGCCGCCTCGGTCTTCAGCGCCTTGAATTTTTCGTCCACGCCGGGGCGTTCGGTGCGTACTAGCTCCGGCGCCGGCTTGCCCGAGGCCGCCTCCGCGGCATGCAGGGCTTGTTCGGCGGCGGCCAGGGCATCACGCAGCGGCTGCAGTGCGGCTTCGTCAGCGCCGGCCTTCTCGGCCTTCTTCAGCTCGGCGCGTTTCATCGCCAGCTCGACCTTGGCCTTTTTCAGGACGTCGTCACCGGCCGGCTTGGCAGCGGGGGCGGGCGCCTGCTTTTCCAGGTCTGCCAGGGCCTTATCGGCTGCTTCCAGTTGCTGGCGAATGCGAGCGATTTCGGCCTGCTGGTCGTCGTCCGGGGGCTCGATCTTTTCCAGCTTGCGCAGCTGTGCCTTGAGCATGGCAGCGTCGATCTTGGCTTTCTTCAGCGCTTCGTCGCCGGCCGGTTTGGCGGCGGGTGCGGGCGCTTGGCTTTCCAGGCTGGCCAGGGTCTTTTCGGCTGCTTCCAGTTGCTGACGCAGGCGGGCGAGTTCGGCCTGCTGATCGTCGTCCGGGTTCTCGATCTTTTCCAGCTTGCGCAGCTGGGCCTTGAGCATGGCGGCTTCGATCTTGGCTTTCTTCAGCGCTTCGTCACCGGCCGGCTTGGGCGTCGGGGCAGGTGCAGCCGCCTGCGCGTCGGCCAGGGCCTTCTGTGCGGCTTCGGCAGCGGCACGCAGCTCGCTGACCTGAGTCTGCAGTTCGGGCGTGTCGTGGGCGGCCAGCTGTTTTTCCGCCTTCTTCAGCGCGACCTGGGCCATGCTGGCTTCGATCTTGAGTTTCTTAAGCGCCTCATCGGCCGGCGCCGCTGCCGCAGCAGGGGGCGCTTCGGCCTGCGCCGCCTTGGCGCGGGCGGCCTTCTCTGCGCGGGCCTTGCGCTCGGCCTCCTTCTGCTCCTCGGCGCGGCGCAGGCGTTCCTGGCGCTGTTCGAAGCGCTGCTTGGAGTGTTCGGCCTTGAGCTGCTTCTGTTCCAGATCGCGGATTTCCGCCTTGGCCGCGCGGTAGTACTGCACCAGCGGAATACTCGATGGGCAGACGTAGGCGCAGGCGCCGCATTCGATGCAGTCGAACAGGTTGTGCGCCTTGAGCTGTTCGTGCTCCTGGCCCAAGGCGAAGAAGTGCAGTTGTTGCGGCAGCAGGCTGGCCGGGCAGGCCTCGGCGCATTCGCCGCAGCGGATGCAGGGCATGGCCGGCGGTGGTGGCGGCAGTTCGACGGCGGTGCTGGCCAGCAGGCAGTTGCTGGTCTTGATCAGCGGCACCTCGAGGCTGGGCAGGGTAAAGCCCATCATCGGTCCGCCCATGATCAGGCGATTGAGTTTGCTGGTGTCCAGCCCGGCGAACTGCAGCAGCTCGCCCACTGGCGTGCCGAACAGCGACTCGACGTTGCCCGGGCGCGCCAGGGCCTCGCCGGTGAGGGTGGTGATGCGCGAGATCAGCGGCTTGCCGTGCACTACGGCCTCGTGCACGGCCACGCAGGTGCCGACGTTCTGGCAGAGGATGCCGATATCGGCCGGCAGGCCGCCCGATGGCACCTCGACACCGGTGAGGATCTGGATCAGCTGCTTCTCGCCGCCGGAGGGGTACTTGGTGGGGAACACCCGCACCTGGTAGCTGCGCTCGCTGCAGGCGCCGCGCACCGCGGCGATGGCCTCGGGCTTGTTGTCCTCGATGCCGATCAGCACCTGCTCGGGCTGGATCAGCTGCACCAGGATATCGATGCCGGAAACCAGCTCAGCTGCGCGTTCGCGCATCAGCAGGTCGTCGGCGGTGATATAGGGCTCGCACTCGGTGCCGTTGATGATCAGCGTGTGGATCTTCTGCGTCGGCCGCGCGGTGAGCTTCACCGCGGTGGGGAAGCCCGCGCCGCCCAGGCCACTGATGCCGGCGTCGCGGATCAGCGCCAGCAGTTCGGCGGAGTCCATATGCCGGTAGTCGGGATGCGGGGTCAGGTCGATCCACTCGTCCAGGCCGTCGCTGTCGATGACGATGGCCGGCGCCAGCATGCCGGAGACATGCGGGTAGGGCTGCGGGCCGATAAAGCTGACCGTGCCGGAGGTCGGCGCATGCAGCGGCGCGCTGACGAAACCGGTGGCCTCGGCGATCTTCTGTCCCTTGCGCACCCGCTGGCCGACCACCACGCAAGGCTCGGCGACGGCGCCGATATGCTGGCCCAGCGGCAAGGTCAGGCGGGCCGGCAGCGGCGCCTGCTGGATCGGGGTGCGGTTTGACAGCTCCTTGCGCTCGGCCGGATGGATGCCGCCGGGGATATCCCAGATACGCTCTTGTGCGCTCATGCCGCCTGCTCCCGGTCGCTGGCGATCAACTGGCCGGGGGCCAGCGGCTTGTCCCACTTCCAGCTCTGTACGGTGCTACCGACTTCGATCATGTCGATGCAGTCCACCGGGCAGGGCTCGACGCACAGGTCGCAGCCGGTGCATTCGCTGACGATCACCGTGTGCATCTGCCGCGCGGCGCCGACGATGGCGTCCACCGGGCAGGCCTGGATGCACTTGGTGCAGCCAATGCACTCGGCTTCGCGGATAAACGCGACCATCTGCGGCTTCTCGCCTTCCACCGCATCCAGCGGCTCGGGCTCGACGTCCAGCAGGTCGGCCAAGGCCTGGATGGTCGCCTCGCCCCCGGGCGGGCACTTGTTGATCTTGTCGCCGCCGGCGATCGCCTCGGCGTAGGGCTTGCAGCCCGGGTAGCCGCACTGACCGCACTGGGTCTGTGGCAGCAGGGCGTTGATCTGTTCGGCGATGGGGTCGCCCTCGACCTTGAAGCGCACCGCGGCGAAACCGAGGATGGCGCCGGCGATCAGGCACAGGCCGAGCAGGGCGAGGACGGCGACGAGAACCAGGCTCATAGTTTGATCAGCCCGGCAAAGCCCATGAAGGCCAGCGACATCAGGCCGGCGGTGATCATGCCGATGGCCGCGCCCTGAAAGGACTTGGGCACGTCGGCGATGGCGATGCGTTCGCGCATGGCGGCGAACAGTACCAGCACCAGGGAGAAGCCCAGACCTGCGGCGAAGCCGTTGGCGGTGGCAGTGATGAAGGTGAACTCGGCCTTGTTGGCGTTGAGCAGGGCGACGCCGAGGACGATGCAGTTGGTGGTGATCAGCGGCAGGAAAATACCCAGCACGCGATACAGCAGTGGGCTGGTCTTGTTCACCACCATCTCGGTGAACTGCACGGTCACCGCGATCACCAGAATGAAACTGATGGTGCGCAGGAATTCCAGATCCAGCGGTTTGAGCACGTACTGCTGCACCAGGTAGCTGCACATGGCGGCCAGAGTCAGCACGAAGGTGGTGGCCAGGGACAGGCCGATGGCCGTCTCGATCTTCTTCGACACGCCCATGAACGGGCACAGGCCGAGAAACTGCACCAGCACGAAATTGTTGACCAGGATGGCGCTGACCATGATCAGGACGAGTTCGGTCATCGGGTTGCCGTCGAGTGCGCAAAGGCCATAGGAAAAGGGCGCCTATTATCGGGAAGCGCGTAGATGCAAACAAGCCGGCATTGGCCGGCTTGTTCGACGCCTATAAGCCTAGCTGGTGCTTACTTGACGCGCTGGCCTGGCTTGGCGCCGCTATCCGGGCTGAGCAGGTAGATTTCCTCACCACCGGGGCCGGCGGCCAGCACCATGCCTTCGCTGATGCCGAACTTCATCTTGCGCGGCGCCAGGTTGGCGACGTACAGGGTCAGGCGGCCTTCCAGCTTGCTCGGGTCGGGGTAAGCGGACTTGATGCCGGAGAATACGTTGCGCTTCTCGTCACCGATATCCAGCGACAGGCGCAGCAGCTTGTCGGCGCCTTCGACGAACTCGCACTTCTCGATCAGGGCGATACGCAGGTCGACGGCGGCGAAGGCGTCGAAGTTGATCTCAGCGGCCAGCGGGTCCTTGGCCAGTTCGCCATTGCCCTGTGGCTTGGACGCTTCGGCGGCCAGGTCTTCCTTGGAGGCTTCGACCATGGCGTCGATCTTCGCGGGCTCGATGCGGGTGAGCAGCGGGTTGAACGGGTTGAGCTGGTGGTTGGCCAGCGGCAGCGAGAGATCGGCCCAGGTTTGCGGCTTCACATTGAGGAAGGCTTCGGCATCGGCGGCCAGCTTCGGCAGCACGGGTTTCAACATGATCACCAGCTGGCGGAACAGGTTGATGCCCAGCGCGCAGATTTCCTGCACCTCGGCCTGCTTGCCTTCGACCTTGTTCAGGGCCCAGGGCGCCTTGTCGGCGATCCAGGCGTTGGCGCGGTCGGCCAGCGCCATGATCTCGCGCATGGCGCGGGAGAAGTCGCGCGCCTCGTAAGCCTCGGCGATGCTCGGCGCGGCAGCCTGGAAGGCGTCCCACAGCTCCGGCTCCGGGTTGGCGGCGACCAGCAGGCCATCGTTGCCCTTGTGGATGAAGCCGGCACAGCGGCTGGCGATGTTGACCACCTTGCCGACCAGGTCCGAGTTGACCTTCTGCACGAAGTCATCGAGGTTCAGGTCCAGATCATCCACGCCGCGGCCCAGCTTGGAGGCGTAGTAGTAGCGCAGGTATTCCGGGTTCAGGTGGTCCAGGTAGGTGCGCGCCTTGATGAAGGTGCCGCGCGATTTGGACATCTTCTGCCCGTTCACCGTCAGGTAGCCGTGCACATTGACCGCGGTGGGCTTGCGGTAGCCCGCGCCTTCGAGCATGGCCGGCCAGAACAGGGCGTGGAAGTTGACGATGTCCTTGCCGATGAAGTGATACAGCTCGGCGGTCGAGTCCTTGCCCCAGAACGCGTCGAAGTCCAGCTCCGGGCGTTTGCTGCACAGGTTCTTGAAGCTGGCCATGTAGCCGATCGGCGCGTCCAGCCAGACGTAGAAGTACTTGCCCGGCTCGCCGGGAATCTCGAAGCCGAAGTAGGGCGCATCACGGCTGATGTCCCACTCCTGCAGGCCGCCATCGAGCCATTCGGCGATCTTGTTGGCCACCGCCTCCTGCAGCGCGCCGGAGCGCGTCCACTGCTTGAGCATGGCCTCGAAGTCCGGCAGCTTGAAGAAGAAGTGCTGCGACTCCTTGAGCACCGGCACCGCACCGGAAATGGCGGAGCGCGGGTTTTTCAGTTCGGTCGGCGAGTAGGTCGCGCCGCATTTCTCGCAGTTGTCGCCGTACTGATCCTCGGTGCCACATTTCGGGCAGGTGCCCTTGATGAAGCGGTCGGCGAGGAACATGCCTTTCTCGGGGTCGAAGTACTGGGTCACGGCGCGGGTGGCGATATGCCCCTTGTCGCGCAGCGCCAGGTAGATGGCCGCCGACAGCTCGCGGTTTTCCTGCGAGTGGGTGGAGTGGTAGTTGTCGAAGTCCACCAGGAAGTCGGCGAAGTCGGCGGTGTGCTCGGCCTGTACGTTAGCAATGAGCTGCTCGGGGGTGATGCCTTCTTTCTCGGCGCGCAGCATGATGGCCGAGCCGTGCGCATCGTCGGCGCAGACGTAGATCGCCTGATTGCCGCGCAGCTTCTGGTAGCGCACCCACATGTCGGTCTGCACGTACTCGAGCATATGGCCGAGGTGGATGGAGCCGTTGGCGTAGGGGAGGGCGCTGGTAACGAGAATCTTGCGGGCTTCGGTCATGGTGATCGGCTGCACTGGTAAAACGAGGGAAGTCGGCAACTATAAAGCAGCGGCAGGCTGCAAGCCACCTGCACCGGGTAAGCGTGGTCGATGTACCGCGCATGGCTCGGTGCTGCTGCTATTATGCCGGCCTGTTTTTCTGCTGCCTTCTGGAGTCCATGCATGAGTGCCGTCACCCGCGAAGCGGTCGAAGCCTGTCTGCGTCAGTTCACCGACCCACATCTCGATCAGGACCCGGTCAGCGCCGGTTGTCTGCGTGAAGTCGATATTCAGGGCGCACGCGTATCCGTGCGCCTGGAGCTGGGCTACGCCGCCGGTTTGTTCAAGAACGGTTGGGCGCAGATGCTGCAGATGGCGCTGGAGAACCTCGATGGTGTCGACGGTGCGCGGGTGCAGGTCGATTGCGTGATCGACTCGCACCAGGGGCAGGCGCAGGTGCCGGCCCTGGCTGGGGTGAAAAACGTTATCGCCGTGGCCTCGGGCAAGGGCGGGGTGGGTAAGTCCACCACCGCAGCCAACCTGGCACTGGCGCTGGCGCGTGAAGGCGCGCGCGTTGGTATTCTTGATGCCGATATCTATGGCCCCAGCCAGGGCATCATGTTCGGCATCGCCGAGGGCACGCGGCCGCAGGTGAAGGATCAGAAATGGTTCGTGCCGCTCGAAGCCCATGGCGTGCAGGTGATGTCCATGGCCTTTCTCACCGACGACAATACGCCGATGGTCTGGCGTGGGCCGATGGTCAGCGGCGCCTTGCTGCAATTGATCACCCAGACCGCCTGGAACGATCTCGATTACCTGGTGGTGGACATGCCGCCGGGTACCGGCGACATCCAGCTGACCCTGGCGCAGAAGGTGCCGGTGGCAGGCAGCGTGATCGTCACCACCCCGCAGGACCTTGCCTTGCTCGATGCCAAGAAGGGCGTGGAGATGTTCCGCAAGGTGCACATTCCGGTGCTGGGTGTGGTGGAGAACATGGCCGTGCACATCTGCTCCAACTGCGGCCATGCCGAGCACCTGTTCGGTGAGGGCGGTGGCGAGAAGCTGGCCGCACAGTATGGTGTCGAGTTGCTGGCCTCGTTGCCGCTGTCGATGGCCATTCGCATGCAGGCCGATGATGGCAAGCCAACCACCATTGCCGATCCGGAAAGCCAGATCGCCATGATCTACCAGGACCTGGCGCGCAAGGTCGGTGCGCGTATCGCCCTGGCTGGCAAGCCGGCCATGCCCAGCATCGAGATCAGTGAGGACTAACAGCAGCCGCTTAGCGGCATCTGATGACCCTCTTCCGCTTGCGGGAGAGGGTGCCCGAAGTGCGGGAGAGGGCCATGCAGGCGACTCGGTTCTGGCTTGGCTTTCCAATTGCCCTGCGACGTGGGCATCCTGCGCAGCTCTACCACCCGACTTAGTTCAAGCGTCGGAGTATCGAATTTGTAGGAGCGGCGCCCTGTCGCGAATCAGAGCGGCGCACATTTGAAAAGCTTCGCCCCGGGGCGGGGCTCCTACGAAAAGCTGCTTTGGCAGCCTTTCCTGCTTTTGTAGGAGCGGCTTCAGCCGCGAATTTCGCGGATAAATCCGCTCCTGCGGGCATATAAACGCCCACAAAAAAGCCCCGCACTAGGCGGGGCTCTTTTCAAGCAGGTCAGCTCAGGTTAGACAACCTGAACTTCCTCAGCCTGCATGCCTTTCTGACCACGGGTGGCCACGAAAGTCACTTGCTGGCCTTCTTTCAGGCTCTTGAAGCCATCGCTCTGAATGGCTTTGAAGTGTACGAAGAGGTCGTCACCGGATTGCGGGGTGATGAAGCCGTAGCCTTTCTCATCGTTGAACCACTTAACGGTGCCAGTCTGACGATTGGACATGTGATGTCTCCTAACAAAAGTAATAACAGCCCTGGAAAAGCCCAGGCCGGGACTGAGTGCAACGAGTACTAGGAGTCGGACGATGTTTGGATCGAGATCTAGGCATCAAGTAGCGATTCGCGGTGACACATGCAGCACAGTGGGGACACCATACGTGGTTTTATCGCCAAGTGCGAATGCTCGATGCAGCTTTTTTGCAAATAATGACTGATGGGCGCGCCGGCACTCTTTGAAGCGTGGCGCCTGCCTCGGTAAGATGCGCTCACTTTTTTCGTAACCGCCCACTCAGGACACCTCGCCATGAGCATCAAATCGGACAAGTGGATTCGCCGCATGGCCCAGGAACACGGCATGATCGAGCCTTACGTCGAGCGCCAGGTGCGCGGTGCCGACGACAGTCGCGTCATCTCCTACGGTGTTTCCAGCTACGGCTACGACGTACGTTGCGCCGATGAATTCAAGGTGTTCACCAATATCCACTCGGCCATCGTCGACCCGAAGAATTTCGATGAAAAGAGCTTCGTCGACATCAAGAGTGACGTTTGCATCATTCCGCCTAACTCCTTCGCCCTGGCCCGCACGGTCGAATACTTCCGCATTCCGCGTGATGTGCTGACCATCTGCCTGGGCAAGAGCACCTATGCGCGTTGTGGCATCATCGTCAACGTCACGCCGCTGGAGCCGGAGTGGGAAGGTCACGTGACCCTGGAATTCTCCAACACCACCAACCTGCCGGCGAAGATCTACGCCAACGAAGGTGTGGCGCAGATGCTGTTCCTGCAGTCCGATGAGGCCTGTGAGGTTTCCTACCGTGATCGTGGTGGCAAGTACCAGGGTCAGACCGGGGTAACCCTGCCCAAGGCCTGATCGCAGAAGCGTTGCCAGAAAGCCGGGCTTAGCCCGGCTTTTTTGTGCGCGCTAGCGTTTGGTCGGATAGCCTGAATTTACTGCTCATGTGGGGCTCCACCTGTAACAGTCCACGTTCAGGAGAACGACTCATGTCTTTGCTCGATCTCAATGCGGGAGGCATTCCCGGCCAGCCCGAGCCCGATATCCCTGATCAGCCAGGAAG
>Ga0209070_100553_pt1 | contig 18236 bp, 18 predicted proteins | sample SynthPrep_5_END__FD_187205 | JGI IMG/M metagenome (GOLD analysis project Ga0209070, IMG submission 187205) | Synthetic microbial communities from Ohio, USA - SynthPrep_5_END_DS10_MetaG (SPAdes) (version 2) | ecosystem: Engineered > Bioreactor > Aerobic > Activated sludge | place: USA: Ohio... | reverse complement strand
GCTGGAAAACATGCCACGCAGTTTCTTGAACATGGGAAAGGGACCCTAGGCAACGCGTGGGTAAAAAAGTGCGGCAAACTCTAACAACGACAGGGATTTTGGGCAAGGCGCCAATGTGCTAAATTGGCCGACTTTCTGTGCACCTAACCCCACAATCGCGGCCGTAAGACCGTAGAAATGCGGTAGTGTTCCGACAATCTAACACACGGACAGCCTCCGTTCTGTTTTCCACTGGAGATTCCCATGACGCTTGAACGCTCCGACGTGGAAAAAATCGCGCACCTGGCCTCGCTTGGCCTCAATGATGCCGATCTTCCACAGACCACCGCAGCCCTGAACAGCATTCTCGGGCTGGTCGACCAAATGCAGGCCGTGAATACCGACGGTATCGAGCCCCTGGCTCACCCGCTGGAAGCCAGCCAGCGCCTGCGCGCAGACGTCGTGACCGAGAGTAATAATCGCGAGGCCTACCAGTCCATCGCACCAGCGGTCGAAAACGGCCTGTACCTGGTTCCGAAAGTCATCGACTAAAGGGAAAGAGCCTGCAATGCATCACATGACTCTGGCCGAGATCGCTCGCGGTCTCGCCGACAAAAAGTTTTCTTCCGAAGAGCTGACCAAGACCCTGCTGGCGCGCATCGCCGAGCACGATCCAAAGGTCAACAGCTTCATCAGCCTCACCGAAGAGCTGGCCCTGAGCCAGGCCAAGGCCGCCGACGCACGTCGCGCCAACGGTGAAAATGGCGCACTGCTGGGCGCTCCAATCGCCCACAAGGACCTGTTCTGCACCCAGGGCATTCGCACCAGTTGCGGCTCGAAGATGCTCGACAACTTCAAAGCACCCTATGACGCCACCGTGGTGTCCAAGCTGGCTGCCGCCGGGGCCGTGACCCTGGGCAAGACCAACATGGACGAATTCGCCATGGGGTCGGCCAACGAGTCGAGCTACTACGGCGCGGTGAAAAACCCGTGGAACCTGGAGCACGTGCCCGGCGGTTCGTCTGGCGGTTCGGCCGCCGCAGTTGCCGCACGCTTCCTGCCTGCCGCTACAGCCACCGATACCGGCGGCTCGATCCGCCAGCCTGCGGCCTTCACCAACCTCACCGGCCTGAAGCCGACCTACGGTCGCGTTTCCCGTTGGGGCATGATCGCTTACGCCTCCAGTCTCGATCAGGGCGGCCCTCTGGCGCGCACCGCTGAGGACTGCGCAATTTTGTTACAAGGCATGGCAGGCTTCGACAAACAGGACTCCACCAGCATCGACGAGCCCGTGCCGGACTACAGCGCCAGCCTGAACACCTCGCTCAAGGGCCTGCGCATCGGCGTGCCGAAGGAATACTTCAGCGCCGGCCTCGACCCGCGCATTGCCGAGTTGGTGCACAACAGCGTCAAGACGCTGGAAGGCCTCGGCGCGGTGATCAAGGAAATCAGCCTGCCGAACAACCAGCACGCGATTCCGGCGTACTACGTGATCGCACCGGCAGAGGCTTCCTCCAACCTGTCGCGTTTCGACGGCGTGCGCTTCGGCTACCGCTGCGAAAACCCGAAAGACCTCACCGACCTGTACAAACGCTCCCGTGGCGAAGGTTTCGGCGCCGAAGTTCAGCGCCGGATCATGGTCGGTGCCTACGCCCTGTCGGCCGGTTACTACGACGCCTACTACCTCAAGGCGCAGAAAATCCGTCGCTTGGTGAAGAACGACTTCATGGCCGCCTTTGAACAGGTCGACGTGATCCTCGGCCCAACCACGCCGAACCCGGCCTGGAAGCTCGGCGCCAAGAACGGCGACCCGGTGGCTGCGTACCTCGAAGACCTGTACACCATCACCGCCAACCTCGCGGGCCTGCCGGGCTTGTCCATGCCTGCCGGTTTCGTCGATGGCCTGCCGGTCGGCGTGCAACTGCTCGCCCCGTATTTCCAGGAAGGCCGCCTGCTCAATGTGGCGCACCAGTACCAGTTGAACACCGACTGGCACACTCGCACCCCTACCGGCTTCTGAGGAGAACACTATGCAATGGGAAGTTGTGATCGGGCTGGAGATTCATACCCAGCTCGCCACCCAATCGAAGATTTTCTCCGGTAGCGCCACCACGTTCGGCTCCGAGCCGAACACGCAGGCCAGCCTAGTCGACCTGGGCATGCCCGGCGTACTGCCAGTGCTGAACCAGGAAGCGGTGCGCATGGCGGTGATGTTCGGCCTGGCGATTGACGCCGAGATCGGCCAGCACAACGTGTTCGCGCGCAAGAACTACTTCTACCCTGACCTGCCCAAGGGCTACCAGATCAGCCAGATGGAACTGCCGATCGTTGGCAAAGGCCACCTGGACATCCCCCTGGAAGACGGCACCATCAAGCGCGTCGGCGTCACCCGCGCGCACCTGGAAGAAGATGCCGGCAAGAGCCTGCACGAAGAATTCCCGGGCGCGACCGGTATCGACCTGAACCGTGCCGGCACGCCGCTGCTGGAGATCGTTTCCGAGCCGGACATGCGCAGCGCCAAGGAAGCCGTGGCCTACGTCAAGACCATCCACGCACTGGTGCGCTACCTGGGCATCTGCGACGGCAACATGGCAGAAGGTTCGCTGCGTTGCGACTGCAACGTGTCGATCCGTCCCAAGGGCCAAGTCGAGTTCGGCACCCGCTGCGAGATCAAGAACGTCAACTCGTTCCGCTTCATCGAGAAGGCGATCAACAGCGAAGTGCGTCGCCAGATCGAGCTGATCGAAGACGGCGGCAAGGTCATCCAGCAGACCCGCCTGTACGACCCGAACAAAGACGAAACCCGCGCCATGCGCAGCAAAGAGGAAGCCAACGACTACCGTTACTTCCCCGACCCGGACCTGTTGCCGGTGGTGCTTGAGGACTCGTTCCTCAATGACATCCGCGCCACCCTGCCGGAGCTGCCGCAGCAGAAACGCGAGCGCTTCCAGGCGCAGTTCGGCCTGTCGGTCTACGATGCCAGCGTCTTGGCCTCCAGCCGTGAACAAGCCAACTACTTCGAAAAAGTCGTGAGCATTGCCGGCGACGCCAAACTGGCGGCCAACTGGGTGATGGTCGAGTTGGGCAGCCTGTTGAACAAGCAAGGCCTGGAGATCGACGAAGCCCCAGTCACTGCCGAGCAATTGGGCGGCATGCTGCTGCGCATCAAGGACAACACCATCTCCGGCAAGATCGCCAAGACCGTGTTCGAAGCCATGGCCGCAGGCGAAGGCAGCGCGGACGAGATCATCGAGAAGCGTGGCCTCAAGCAGGTCACCGACAGCGGCGCGATCTCGGCTGTATTGGATGAAATGCTCGCGGCCAACGCCGAGCAGGTCGAGCAATACCGTGCGGCAGACGAAGCCAAGCGCGGCAAGATGTTCGGCTTCTTTGTGGGCCAGGCGATGAAAGCCTCCAAAGGCAAGGCCAACCCGCAACAGGTGAACGAACTGCTGAAAAGCAAGCTCGAAGGCTGACACGTGCAGGACCCGGCTTCTGTGGGAGCCGGGCTTGCCCGCGATGCAGGCGCCTCGGTGCATCAGTGACACCGAGGTGAAGCCATCGCAGGCAAGCCAGCTCCCACACGAGCCAACTCCAACATTTGTAATGGGACTCCTTGCATGAAGCGTCTACTCGGCCTCCTGGCCTTGTTCTCCCTTTTGACCGGCTGTGCCAGCGGCATCATCAACCCCAACGGCTACGACGAAACCGGCACCGCCTCCTATTACGGCGCCCGGCACCATGGCAAAAAGACCGCCAGCGGTGAACCCTTCAATCAGAACGCCCTGACCGCCGCCCACCGGCAATTGCCGTTCGGCACCCAGGTCAAGGTCACCAATCTCGACAACGACAAATCGGTGGTTGTCCGCATCAATGATCGCGGTCCGCATACCCGTGGGCGCCTGATCGATCTTTCACGCAAGGCGGCCGAGCAGCTGGGTATGATCGGCAGCGGTACCGCACGGGTTCGCGTGCAAGCCTTGAGCAACTGAAGACGGAGCCCTCGCCATTTTCGGATTAACCGCCCTCTCGCCCTGGAGCCTGCTGGAATTGGTCAGCGGCCTGGTGCTGCTGATCATCGGCGCCGAGATCCTGGTGCGCGCCGCCGTGCGCCTGGCCGCGAGCCTCAAGGTGCGTCCGCTGATCATCGGCCTGACGATCGTGGCCTTCGGCAGCAGCGCGCCGCAGATGACTGTCAGCCTGCAAGCCACTCTGGCCGGTAACACCGATATCGCCGTGGGTAGCGTGATCGGCAGCAGCATCTTCAACATCCTGGTGACCCTGGGCCTGTCGGCGCTGATCATTCCGCTGCGGGTTTCGCGCCAACTGGTGCGCCTGGATATTCCGGTGATGATCCTGGCCGCACTGCTGGTGTTCACCCTCGCCGCCAATGAAGAGCTCACACCCATTGACGGCCTGGTGCTGCTGGTTGCCCTGGTCGCCTACCTCGGCATGTTGCACTACCAGACGCGCCACTCCCGTCGCCCACGCACGCTGGACACCGTGGCCCGCGCGCCCTGGCTGAGCAGCGTGTTGCTGATGGTTGGTGGGCTACTGATCCTGGTGCTGGCCGGGCATTTACTGCTGGGTGCCGCAGTGGATGTGGCAGGCGACCTGGGTCTGTCGGAACGTGTGATCGGCCTGACCCTGATCGGCGTGGGCACCTCGCTGCCATGCCTGGCGACCTCGCTGATTGCCGCGCTGCGCGGCGAGCGGGAAATTGCCGTGGGCAACGTGATCGGCAGCAACCTGTTCAACCTGCTCGGCGTGTTGGGGCTGACCGCCCTGCTCGCGCCCTCGCCGCTGTCGGTATCGCCCAATGCCCTGGATTTCGACCTGCCGGTGATGCTCGGCGTAGTCGTGCTGTGCCTGCCGGTGTTCTACACCGGCTACCGCGTGACACGCGCCGAAGGCCTGGTGCTGCTGGGCCTGTACCTGGCGTACGGGCTGCATGTAATGGCGTTCACCACGGGCATGCCCCTGGCCACCAAGCTTGAACAACTGATGCTGTACTACGTCCTGCCAGTGCTGGTGGCTTTTCTGTTGTTCAGCACGCTGCGAGCCTGGCGCCGCCAACACAAGAGGGAATCGCAATGACCGATCAGAAAAAGCCCGGGGTTGATATGCGTCGCCAGGTCATGGGCGATGTGTTCGTCGACCGCGCCTTGGGCAATGCCACCGAGTTCACCCAGCCGCTACAGGATTTCGTCAATGAACATGCCTGGGGCAGTGTGTGGAACCGCGAAGGATTGCCGCTGAAAACCCGCAGCCTGATCACCCTCGCCGCCCTTACCGCGCTCAAATGCCCGCAGGAGCTCAAAGGCCATGTGCGCGGTGCGCTGAACAATGGTTGCACCGTGGAAGAGATCCGCGAGGCGTTGCTGCATTGCGCGGTGTATGCCGGTGTGCCGGCGGCGATTGATGCGTTCCGTGCGGCGCAGGAAGTGATCGATACCTACGAGGCACCGTAGGAGCCGGCTTGCCGGCGATTGGCCCTCACAGACACCACAACCCTCAGATCCAACCTCCTGCCTGCAACACGAAGATCCCGATATTCGTGGTCACCGCCGCCATCAAGGTGGTGATCACGATAATTGCCGCCGCCAGCTCATGATTACCCTCGGCCGCCCTGGCCATCACAAAACTGGCGGCTGCGGTCGGCGCACCGAAATACAGGAACAGAATCCCCAGCTCCGGCCCGCGAAAGCCCAGCAACCACGCGCCTAAGGTCGCCACCACTGGCAGCCAGACCATCTTCATCAAGCTCGCGCTCAGCGCCCTGTTGCCGCTCTTGCGCAACGCTGCCAGGGACAAGGTGCCGCCAATGCAGATCAAGGCCAACGGCAAGGTGGTATCCGCCAGATACTGCATGGATTTTTCCAACCAGCCAGGCAGGCCAATCTGAAAATAAGCGAACGGCGCCGCCACGATCACGCTGATGATCAGCGGGTTGGCCACCACACTTTTGCAAATGCTCCACGGATCGGACTTGATCACCGGGCTGTACACCGCCAACACGATGGTCGACAGGGTGTTGTAGAACAGGATCACCAACGCCGCGAGAATCGCGCCGAGGGAGATGCCGTAATCGCCGTACATGCTGGCGGCCAGCGCCAGGCCGATCACGCCGTTATTGCCGCGAAACGCGCCTTGCGTGTAGATACCCCGGTCTTCACGCGGGCAACTAAAGATTGCCCAACCCCAGGCCAGGGCGAAGCTGAGCAAGGTGGCGACGGCAAAGTAGATCAGAAGGCTTGGCTTGAGCGCCGAGTGCAGGTCGGCATGCAGGATGCCGAGGAACAGCAGCGCCGGCATGGTGACGTTGAACACCAGGGACGAGGCCGTGTGGATGAAGTTGTCGTTGATCCAGTTGATGCGCTTGAGCAACACACCCAGGAACAGCATGGCAAACACCGGCGCAGTGATGGTCAGGGTCGTGAGGAAAATTGCCAGCATGCCGGGGAAAACCTTGGTGAGCGTCGTTAGGTGGCTAATGATAAGCCAGTGTAGGCCGCTTCGTCTGGTCTAGATCCTTGTAGTGAGCGGGCTTGTCGGATCGCCACCCAACGCGGGCGATGCGGCGATCCGACAAGCCCGCTCACCACAGTCAGGTAATGGGCGCCGGGTTGAACAAGGTGATGTCGTTGTGCAGCTTGTGGTGCTCCGCCCACGTCTGCTTCTTGCCGCTGGCCACATCCAGGTAGAAGTGAAACAACTCCCACCCCAATTCCTCGATGCTCGCCCGCCCAGTCGCAATACGCCCAGCGTCGATATCGATCAGGTCCGGCCAACGCTGTGCCAGCTCCGTACGCGTCGACACCTTCACCACTGGCGCCATCGCCAGCCCGTAAGGTGTGCCGCGTCCGGTGGTGAACACATGCAGGTTCATCCCTGCCGCCAGTTGCAACGTGCCGCACACAAAGTCACTGGCCGGGGTTGCGCAAAAGATCAGGCCCTTACTCTTGAAGCGCTCACCCGGACCCAGCACGCCATTGATCGCGCTGCTGCCGGATTTGACGATGGAGCCCAAGGACTTCTCGACAATGTTCGACAAGCCGCCCTTCTTGTTTCCCGGCGTGGTGTTGGCGCTGCGGTCCGCCTCGCCCTTGGCCAGGTAGCGATCGTACCAATCCATTTCCCGGACCAGTTCCTGGGCAACGGCTTCGCTTTCAGCGCGAGAGGTCAGCAGGTAAATCGCATCGCGAACTTCGGTCACTTCGGAAAACATCACCGTCGCCCCAGCCCGCAGCAACAGATCCGAGGCATAGCCCAGCGCCGGGTTGGCGGTGATACCGGAAAACGCATCACTGCCGCCGCACTGCATGCCCAGGATCAACTCCGACGCCGGCACGGTTTCCCGGCGGCGCTGGTCGAGTTTCTTCAGGCGCGTCTCGGCCAATTCCATGATCTGCTCGATCATCTCGGTAAAGCCGTGGCTGGAATCCTGCAGCCGATACAGCCAGGGCTCACTCAGGTCGACCGAGCTGTCGTTGTCGTGCATCACCTGCCCGGCCTGCAGTTTCTCGCAGCCCAGGCTGATCACCAGGGCTTCGCCGCCCAGGTTCGGATTGCGCGCCAGGTTGCGTACCGTGCGGATCGGGATGTAGGCATCGGTCGCAGTGATCGCCACACCACAGCCGTAGCTGTGGGTCAGCGCTACCACGTCGTCAACGTGTGGGTACTTGGGTAGCAATTCGTCCTTGATGCGCTTGACCGCATGGTCCAGTACGCCGGTGACGCACTGCACCGTGGTGGTGATGCCAAGGATATTGCGCGTACCCACAGTGCCATCCGCGTTGCGGTAACCCTCGAAGGTAAACCCTTCCAAGGGCGCCTGGGCCTCAGGCACCTCGGTGGACAGCGGCAAGCTGTCCAACGGCGGCGCGGTGGGCATGCGCAGTTGATCTTCCTGCACCCAACTACCACGCGGAATCGGCGCCAGGGCGTATCCGATGGTCTGGCCATAGCGAATAATCTGGCCGCCCTCGGGGATATCTTCCAGGGTCACCTTGTGACTCTGAGGGATGAAATCCACGGTCACCAGGCCATCCGGGAATTCGGTTCCGGCCGGTACGCCTTGGTCATTGACCACGATCACCACGTTGTCGCGTTCGTGCAAACGAATCGAGCGCGGCGAGTCGGCATGTTCAATCAACTGCATCACACGGCCCCTCAGGAATGCGCTTCGGTTAGGTTGGTCAACTCAGGCCCCTTGGCAGGCGGCTCTTTGAGGACTACACGTTTGATCGGCCCAACGATGACCAGGTAGCTGAACACCGCCACCAGCGCATTGGCGCCGACGAACACCAGGGCCCATTTGAACGAGCCGGTGGTGCTGATGATGTAGCCGATCACAATAGGGGTAGTGATCGACGCGAGGTTACCGAAGGTGTTGAACAAGCCGCCACTGAGGCCGGCGATTTGTTTCGGCGAGGTGTCGGAGACTACCGCCCAGCCCAGTGCGCCAACGCCTTTACCGAAGAAGGCCAAGGCCATGAAGCCCACCACCATCCACTCGATATCCACGTAGTTGCAGGCCACGATACTGCTGGAAATCAGCAGGCCCCCAATGATCGGCGCCTTGCGGGCGAAGGTCAGGGAATGCCCCTTGCGCAGCAGATAATCCGAAATCACCCCGCCTAGCACGCCGCCGATAAACCCGCAGATCGCCGGCAACGAAGCGATGAAACCGGCCTTGAGGATGGTCATGCCACGGTCCTGCACCAGGTACACCGGGAACCAGGTGAGGAAAAAGTAGGTGATACCGTTGATGCAATACTGGCCCAGGTACACGCCGAGCATCATGCGGTTGGTCAGCAACTGGCGGATGTAATCCCACTTCGGACCGTCGGTTTTCTTACCCTTGCCTTTGTCCTGATCCATATCGACCATCGCGCCATTGGCGGCGATGTGATTGAACTCGGCTTCGTTGATCATCGGGTGCTGGCGCGGGCTGTGGATAACTTTCAGCCAGATCAGCGAGAAAATGATGCCGATCACACCCATCACGATAAACACGTGCTGCCAGCCGAAGCTGTAGACAATCCAGCCCATCAGCGGCGCAAACAGCACCGTGGCGAAGTACTGCGCCGAGTTGAAGATCGCTGAAGCCGTACCGCGCTCAGCCGTAGGAAACCACGCCGCGACAATCCGGGCATTTCCGGGAAACGAAGGCGCTTCGGCCAGACCGACCATAAAGCGCAGCATAAACAGCGCCACCACGGCGGTGGAGACACCAAACTCACCGACATAGCCTTGCAGCACGGTGAACAGTGACCAGGTGAAGATGCTCAGCGCATAGACTTTCTTGGAGCCGAACCGGTCCAGCAGCCAGCCACCGGGAATTTGCCCGGCCACGTAGGCCCAACCGAATGCAGAGAAGATGTAACCGAGGGTGACCGCGTCGATGCCGAGGTCTTTTTGCAGGCTGGAGCCTGCGATGGCGATGGTGGCCCGGTCGGCGTAATTGATCGTGGTCACCAGGAACAGCATGAGCAGGATCAAATAGCGGACATGGGTCGGCTTGGTCGCTTGCATGAAGAAGTACTCCCACTAATTATTTTTTTTGCGGGTAATTTTTGTCTGTTGCTCGGCGCCTCTGTAGGAGCTGGCTTGCCAGCGATGGCATCACTGCGGCGGTTCAGAAACACCGCGTTGATTCCATCGCCAGCAAGCCGGCTCCTACAGGAGTTAGGTGCGCCGTATTACGAACCGATGTAGCTGGTCTTCACCACGGTGTAGAACTCTTGCGCATAGCGACCTTGCTCGCGCGACCCATAGGATGAGCCCTTACGGCCACCGAACGGAACGTGATAGTCCACACCGGCAGTCGGCAAGTTGACCATTACCATCCCAGCCTGGGAGTGGCGCTTGAAGTGGTTGGCGTACTTGAGCGACGTGGTGGCAATGCCCGCCGACAACCCGAACTCGGTGTCGTTGGCCATGGCAAGCGCCGCTTCGTAGTCCGCCACACGCACAACGTTGGCCACCGGCCCGAAGATCTCTTCACGGCTGATGCGCATGGCCGCTTCGCTGTCGGCAAACAGCGTCGGCGCCAGGTAGTAGCCTTCGGTGTCACAGGTGACCAGGCCGCCACCGCTGACCAACCGCGCACCTTCGCTCTGGCCGATGTCGATGTACTTGAGGTCTTGATCCAACTGCGCCTGGGAAACCACTGGGCCGATGTCGGTGCCGCTTTTCAGCGCGTGGCCGACCTTGATCGACTTCATGCGTTCGGCCATGGCCGCGACGAACTGGTCGTGGATACCGGCGGTGACGATCAAGCGGCTGGAGGCCGTGCAACGCTGGCCGGTGGAGTAGAACGCGCTCTGTACCGAGAGCTCGACAGCCTGCTTGAGGTCGGCGTCATCGAGGATGATCTGCGGGTTCTTGCCGCCCATTTCCAACTGCACTTTGGCCTGGCGCGACACACAGCTGACGGCGATCTGACGACCGACACCGACAGAACCGGTGAAGCTGATGCCATCAACTTTTGGGCTGTTGACCAGCACGTCGCCAACCACGCGACCGCTGCCCATTACCAGGTTGAACACGCCGGCTGGGAAGCCCGCACGGGAAATGATTTCCGCCAGTGCCCAAGCGCAGCCCGGCACCAGTTCAGCCGGCTTGATCACGACGCAGTTGCCGTAGGCCAGGGCCGGGGCGATTTTCCAGGCGGGGATGGCTATCGGGAAGTTCCACGGCGTGATCAGGCCGACCACCCCCAGGGCTTCACGGGTGACTTCGACGTTGACTCCCGGACGAACCGACGGCACGTAGTCGCCGGACAGGCGCAGGCACTCACCGGCAAAGAACTTGAAGATGTTACCGGCGCGGGTTACTTCGCCGATGGCTTCGGGCAGGGTCTTGCCCTCTTCACGGGCCAGCAGGGTGCCGAGTTCTTCGCGGCGCGCGAGGATTTCGCTGCCGACTTTATCCAGCGCGTCATGGCGCGCCTGGATCCCGGAAGTGGACCAGGCCGGGAATGCTGCGCGGGCTGCGTCGATAGCGGCGTGGACTTGGGCAACATCCGCCTTGGCGTATTCGCCAATGACATCGGACAACTCCGACGGGTTGAGGTTGACGCAGTAGTCGGCACCGGCCACCCACTGGCCATTAATGTAGTTGTCAAAACGTTGGGCTTGGGACACGAATCTTCTCCTGACGCAAAAGGCCGCTGATTTCTCAGCGGCCTTGTAAATGGGTTATTGCGCGCCTTGCTTGTCGATCAGCGCGGCCAGGGCTTCATATTCTTCCGGCAGCAGGTCGGTCAGCGGCGTACGCACCGGGCCTGCGTCGTAGCCGGCGATTTTTGCACCGGCCTTGACGATGCTCACGGCATACCCGGCCTTGCGGTTACGGATGTCCAGGTACGGCAGGAAGAAGTCGTCGATGATCTTGGAAACGGTGGCGTGATCGTCCTTGGCAATCGCGTGGTAGAAGTCCATCGCAGTTTTAGGGATGAAGTTGAACACCGCCGAGGAGTACACCGGTACGCCCAGGGCCTTGTAGGCAGCGGCGTAAACCTCTGCAGTCGGCAGGCCGCCGAGGTAACTGAAACGATCACCGAGGCGGCGACGGATCGACACCATCAACTCGATATCACCCAGGCCATCCTTGTAGCCGATCAGGTTCGGGCAGCGCTCGGCCAGGCGTTCCAGCAGCGGCGCGGTCAAGCGGCAGACGTTACGGTTGTAGACCACCACACCAATCTTGACCGATTTGCATACGGCTTCAACGTGGGCGGCAACCCCGTCCTGGCTGGCTTCGGTAAGGTAGTGCGGCAGCAGCAGCAGGCCTTTGGCGCCGAGACGTTCAGCTTCCTGGGCGTACTCGATGGCTTGGCGGGTCGAACCACCGACTCCGGCCAGGATCGGCACGCTGGTGGCGCAGGTATCAACGGCGGTTTTCACCACCTGGGAGTATTCACTGGCAGCGAGGGAGAAAAACTCACCAGTACCGCCGGCCGCGAACAAGGCGGTGGCGCCGTAAGGGGCCAGCCATTCCAGACGCTTGATGTAACCCGCCTGGTGAAAGTCACCCTGGGCGTTGAAATCGGTCACCGGGAAAGACAGCAGACCGTGGGAAAGGATGGACTTCAGTTCTTGTGGATTCATTATTCGAACACCCTGGGCGAAGACTTTCTATTGAAAGGTTGTTGTTGGTTTTGGTGATGTCGTACGTCATCGTACAACTATAAAAAGATTCGTCAACTGCAATTCATCAGACTTCATTGTGGCCGCTTTGAATGCGCACCTTCTTGACGTAGGGAATTTTTCCTCTATTCTCGATTTAACTGTATATGCATACAGTCATTACGAAAGATTCCTACGACATAGCAAGGAGCTAACATGTCAGGTCTTGAACTCGCAGCACCCGAAAAGAACCCACCTATCTTGCGCTTCGAAGGCGGTGAACACACTGCCATCGGCGATGAAACCCTGTTGCGCTTCGTCAAGGATGCCCCCGCGATTCCCGCACACCAAGTCGAGCTGCACCTGCCCAATGGGCTGGCGCTGACCTATGGCCAAGTAATCGCCCTAGGGGGTGATTTCTATGGCATCCCCGGTCAACCGATCAGCGATGGCGCCTCCCCCGCCGAGCGTGTGCAACGCTTTACCGCGGCCTTCAATACGCTCGCCGTACTGCCCGCCTCGCGGGAAGAAGCGCACAAGATCCTCGCGGTGATGCAAAAGGAGATCAATGCGGTCAAGCAGGCGATCAAGGATGGCAAACAAGCTCATGAAGCCTACGACGCCTTGGGTGATACGTTGTCCGAGGAATGGAATCGCATCACCGGCGGTGGCAGCGCAGTTTCGGCGCTGATTCCGTTGGGACGTTACCTGAAACTGGCAGCGGACAATGCCGACCACTTTGGCGAATGGGCGCTGTCGGCCTATCTGGCGGGGCATACGGCGGCGCTGCAACAAGCCGTCGTGGCTCACCAGACCGGCACCGACCAAGCGCTGGAACTGGCGTACGCCATGAACAGTTTTGCTGATCACTTTTTGACCGATCTGTTCTCGGCCGGCCATCTGCGTGTACCGCGTAAACAACTGGCAGCTGTGGTGACGCCAGGTGAGCTGGGCTCGCTGATCAGCCGCTTCATGCATGACGAAGACAGCAAGTTCGGGCTCAAGGTGCGTAACGCCATGGGCGATCAATGGCACGCGTATGGAGACAAACGCTACTTCGACGCCATCGATGCGGACAACCGCGTGCAAGTCAAACGCGCTGTGCAAGCTTCGGCGGATGAGATTTTCGACACCTTTATCAGTGGTGTCGCGCCCTCCCCGGCCAATTTCAAGGCGCCGTTGTATGTGCCGGATTTGAATGCTGCGCAGAACCCGGCGAACAACTTCTCGCCGTTGTTCAAAATGGAGGGCGACAAGGTGCTGCGTCGCAAGGACGTGAATGACCTGAACGACAAGCACTGGACGAATGATTGGTGGGGGTGGAGCACTTACCTGCTGCTCAAGGACTACAAGCCAAACCAACCCGCCAACTGACGCAGTAGGAGCCCGGCTTGCCGGCGATGACGATCTTTTGGACGCTATCGCCGGCAAGCCGGGCTCCTACAGGGTCGGTGCAGCCTTCAACCGCGCTGCGCTTCTGCCTCTTCATGGGCATGGCGCAGCCGCTCGCGGCTATTGGTCAAATGCAACCTCATGGCCGCCCGCGCCGCATCCGAATCCTGACGCGCAATCGCTTCATAAATCTCTTCATGCTCACGACTCAAGCGCCCCATATAGTGCTGCTGGTCATCATGGGCCAGGCGCGCCGAATTCAGGCGGGTGCGTGGAATGATGCTGGTGCCCAGGTGGGTCATGATGTCAGTGAAGTAGCGGTTGCCGGTGGACAGGGCAATTTCCAGGTGGAATGCAAAGTCGGAGGCCACCGCGTCACCGGCGTGAGCTGCGCTTTCATTCAGGGCATCGAGCGCCGCACGCATGGCGGCCAGTTGCTCGTCGCTGCGGCGCAACGCGGCCAGACCTGCGGACTCAACTTCCAGGCTGATCCGCAACTCCAGAATCGCCAGCACATCACGCAGGGTCACCACGGTGGCCGGGTCGATACGGAAACCGCTCGGGCTTGGCGTGTCCAGCACAAAGGTGCCGATGCCATGGCGGGTTTCCACCTGCCCCGCCGCCTGCAAGCGCGAGATCGCTTCTCGCACTACGGTTCGGCTCACCCCGTGGGCGTCCATGATCGCCGACTCGGTGGGCAACTTGTCGCCTCGCTTGAGCTGGCCGTCGCGGATCTGCTCGGACAACACCGTGACCAATTCCTGGGCAAGGCTGCGGCGCTTGCGGGGAAGACGAGGGGCGGTGTTGGCGTTTTCCATGATGGATCATCTTTCTCGGTGAGCTTGAGCACGCATCATAGCCCATGGTGGTTGTACGATCACCGTCCAGGCGCGACTTTCATCCCTATCCTTCGCGCAAAAAAATACCCCGACACACGTCGAGGTATTTTTTCAGCTCGCCCCAGAGGGGAAGCTCATTACTTCACCACTTTAAGACTCGGCCGACCGCTAGGGCGCGGTGGCTCGGAATCCGGTGGCGGCTGGTCATCGCCGTCTTCGTTTTCGATCGATTCGTCACCCTCGAAAGGCGACTCCAGATCGAACACCATGCCTTGGCCGTTCTCCCGGGCATAGATGCCGAGGATGGCGCCAATCGGCACGAACAGCGTATGCGGCACGCCGCCAAAACGCCCTTCGAAGCTCACGGCTTCGTTGTCCATGTGCAGGTGGCGCACGGCACTCGGCGATACGTTCAACACAATTTGCCCATCACTGGCAAAACCCTCCGGTACCTGAACCGCAGGAAACTCGGAATTGACCAGCATGTGCGGGGTGCAATCGTTGTCCACAATCCACTCATAGAGCGCGCGGACCAAGTAGGGTCGACTGGAGTTCATCAGCGGCTCCTTAAGCCTTAGCGCATATCGCGTTCGACACCAGACAGACTTGCCTGGAAAGCCTCACGCGCAAACTGGCGCTCCATGTAATCAAGCAGCGGCTTGGCAGGCCGCGGCAGTTCAATACCGAGAATCGGCAAGCGCCAGAGTATCGGTAATAGGCAGCAATCCACCAAACTTTGTTCCTCACTGAGGAAAAAAGGCTTATCGGCGAACAATGGCGAAACGCCGGTCAGGCTCTCGCGCAATTCCTTACGCGCCTGCACCCGAACCGCTTCTTTTGTACGCGAATCCAGAATCACATCCACCAGCCCGCACCAGTCACGCTGGATCCGATGGATCAGCAGGCGGCTGTTGGCACGCGCCACCGGGTACACCGGCAGCAAAGGCGGATGCGGGTAACGCTCATCCAGGTATTCCATCACCACGGTTGACTCCCACAACGCCAAGTCACGATCGACCAGGGTGGGCAAGCTGCCGTAAGGGTTCACTTCGATCAGTTTTGGCGGCTGACGGCCCGCCTCCACACTGATGATCTCGGCGCTGACACCCTTCTCTGCGAGCACGATGCGTACTCGGTGGGAATAGTGGTCGGCGGGGTCGGAGTAACAGGCCAACCGATTGGTCACGCCCATGGCGGTCCTCCTCGCTTGTTGAAATTATCGAAAGCTCAAAAACGAGCGCGCCCAGAGAGCATCTCTGTAACAACCGGTTCAACCAGGTCGCTACGTATTCAGAGATGCCGCTGGGCGCGCAAGATTAACAGCAATTGCTTACGGTTGGATCAATGCACATCCTTCCAGTATTCGCGTTTGAGCAGATAGGCGAATACGAAGAAGAAGGCCAGGTACAGCAACACATAGGTGCCGATGCGCTGATGCTCCAGTTTGACCGGGTTGGCCGAGTAGGCCAGGAAGGTCACAAGGTTCTTGACCTTCTCGTCGAACTGCTCGTCTGTCAACGAACCTGGGGTTTCTATCTTCAGTTGATCGCACGCTTCATGAGTCAAAGGCGTGCCGGTCAACGGATCGTATTGCTTCTTGCCGTCTTCAACGACCTGGATCTGCTTGCATCCTACCACTTGCTTGCCTTGCAGGCCGACCAGAACGTTAGGCATGCCGACGTTCGGGAACACACGGTTGTTCACGCCATACGGACGTGCCGGGTCTTCGTAGAAGGATTTCAGGTAGCCATAGAGCCAGTCGGTGCCGCGTACACGAGCCACCAGGGTCAAGTCAGGCGGTGCTGCGCCGAACCAGGTCTTGGCGTCCGCAGGCTTCATGCCGATGGTCATGTGGTCGCCGATCTTGGCGCCGGTGAACACCAGCTTCTCGAGCATCATTTCATGGGGGATGCCGAGGTCATCGGCAACCCGCTCGTAACGCTGGAACTTGGCGCTGTGACAGCCCATGCAGTAGTTGGCGAACGTGCGTGCGCCGTCTTGCATGGCAGCCTTGTCCGATACGTCGATATCGACTTTTTCCAGTTCCGGTCCGCCGTGCTCGGCAGCGAAGGACAGTAGCGGCAAGGCCGCAAGCATCAATGCAACGAATAACTTTTTCATCAGCCAGTCACCCTTTCCGGAACCGGTTTGGTCTTCTCGAGCCGGGTGTAGAACGGCATCAGAATGAAGTAGGCGAAGTACAGGAAGGTGCAGACCTGCGACAGCAACGTACGCTCAGGGGTCGGCGCCAGTACGCCCAGCACACCCAGGATCACGAACGCAATGCAGAACACCCACAGCCAGATCTTGCTCAGCCAGCCCTTGTAGCGCATGGACTTGACCGGGCTTCGGTCGAGCCAAGGCAGCACGAACAGCACCGCGATGGCCGCGCCCATGGCGATCACGCCCATGAGCTTGTCCGGGATCGCCCGCAAGATCGCGTAGAACGGCGTGAAGTACCAGACTGGGGCAATGTGCTCAGGTGTCTTGAAGGCGTTGGCCTGTTCGAAGTTAGGCTTCTCCAGGAAATACCCGCCCATCTCCGGGAAAAAGAACACGATCGAGCAGAACACGAACAGGAACACCACCACGCCGACAATGTCTTTCACGGTGTAGTAAGGGTGGAACGGAATGCCATCCAGCGGGATGCCGTTTTCGTCCTTGTGCTTCTTGATGTCCACGCCATCCGGGTTGTTGGAACCCACTTCGTGCAGCGCCAGGATGTGCAGTACCACCAGGCCCAGGATCACGATCGGCAAGGCCACCACGTGCAGGGCGAAGAAGCGGTTCAGGGTGATGCCCGAGATCAGGTAGTCACCACGGATCCACTGCGTCAGGTCGTTGCCGATCACCGGAATCGCACCGAACAGCGAGATGATCACCTGGGCGCCCCAGTACGACATCTGGCCCCACGGCAGCAGGTAACCCATGAAGGCTTCGGCCATCAGCGCCAGGTAGATCAGCATGCCGAACACCCACACCAGCTCACGAGGCTTCTGGTAGGAGCCGTAGAGCAGGCCCCGGAACATGTGCAGGTAGACGACGATAAAGAACGCCGAGGCGCCGGTAGAGTGCAACAGGCGCAGGATCGAGCCGTACTCTACGTCCCGCATGATGTACTCGACGGAGGCAAACGCCTCTTCCGCCGACGGGGTGTAGCTCATCGTCAACCAAACGCCGGTGACGATCTGGTTGACCAGCACCAGCAGCGCCAGGGAGCCGAAGAAGTAGAAGAAGTTGAAGTTTTTCGGCGCGTAATATTTGCTGAGATGGTCTTCCCACATTTTAGTGGCGGGGAAGCGCGCATCCACCCAATCCATGAACTTGCTCATCACGCGTTCTCCTTATCGAGGCCAATGACAATGAGGTCGTCAGTTTCGTAGGTGTGCGGAGGAACCGGCAGGTTCAGGGGAGCGGGCTGGGACTTGTAGACGCGACCAGCAAGGTCGTAGTGCGAGCCGTGGCACGGACAGAAATAACCGCCGACCCAATCCTTGCCCAGATCGACAGGGGCCACTTCCGGGCGGAACGTAGGCGAGCACCCCAGGTGAGTACAGAGACCGACCAGCAGCAGGATCTCCGGCTTGATCGAACGCACTTCGTTCTTGGCGTAGGCGGGTTGGTCGGACTTCTCGGATTTGGGGTCAGACAACTGGCCTTCAATCTTTTTGAGATTCCCCAGGATTTCCTCAGTACGACGAACAATGAAGACCGGCTGGCCGCGCCATTCAGCAATCATCTGCTGCCCTGGCTCGATCTTGCTGATATTCACCTTCACCGGTGCACCTGCGGCTTTCGCCTTGGCACTGGGAAACCATGACCCCACGAACGGGACCGCAGCCCCCACCGCTCCTGCAGCACCCACCACGGATGTGGCTGCTACCAAGAAGCG
>Ga0209070_100551_pt1 | contig 18386 bp, 19 predicted proteins | sample SynthPrep_5_END__FD_187205 | JGI IMG/M metagenome (GOLD analysis project Ga0209070, IMG submission 187205) | Synthetic microbial communities from Ohio, USA - SynthPrep_5_END_DS10_MetaG (SPAdes) (version 2) | ecosystem: Engineered > Bioreactor > Aerobic > Activated sludge | place: USA: Ohio... | reverse complement strand
ACTGCAGAAAATTTCCAGTATGCGGTTACCGGCAAAGATGCCCGTAAAGCCTTTTTGCACTTTGTTGAACAGCAGTTGGCCAAGTTTGGTGATTATCAGGATGCCATGTTAATTGACCAGCCCTTTCTGTTTCATAGTATTTGCTCGATGTATCTTAATGCCGGTTTATTAGATGTACGCTGGATGTGTCAAAAAGTAGAAGCGGCTTACAAGGCCGGTCTGGTGAATATCAATGCCGCTGAAGGCTTTATCCGACAACTAATTGGTTGGCGAGAGTATGTACGCGGACTTTATTGGTTAAAAATGCCTGACTACGCTAGTCATAACTACCTGCAAGCAACACGCCCGTTACCCACTTACTTTTGGCATGCCAACACCAAGATGCGCTGTATGGAGCAAGCCATTAGCCAAACACTGGAATATAGCTATGCGCACCATATTCAGCGCTTGATGATTACCGGTAACTTTGCGCTATTGGCTGGGTTAAGTGTTAAAGCAGTTACCGACTGGTACTTAGCCGTTTATGCTGACGCCTATGAATGGGTAGAATTACCCAATACCTTAGGTATGGCGCTATTTGCAGACGGCGGTGTGCTGGCATCCAAGCCTTATGCTGCCAGTGGTGCCTATATCAATCGGATGAGCAACTACTGTAAACATTGCCATTACAAGGTTAAAGACAGCTTAGGGGCGGAGGCCTGCCCTTTTAATGCCTTGTATTGGGATTTTCTGGATCGTAACACCGCTACCTTAGGCCAAAATGCCCGCCTGCAACTTGCTTATAAGAACTGGCAAGCCAAAGGCAGCGAGCAACAACAGGCGTTACGGCAGAAAGCTCAAGGCTTATTAATTCATCTGGAACAACTTTAATGTGTACGCTGGTGTTACTTAACCATTGCTTGCGCCTTAACGATAACCCACTGTTACAGCAAGCTGTGGGGGACGTCTGTGCGGTTGTCACCCTAGAAAAACCACAATTCTTTGGCAAGCAATATGGTTTAAACCGGGCAAATTTATTGCGATTAAGATTGCAATTACAACATATTCTGGCCTTCAAGCAACAATTGGCGCAGCAACAGATAGGCTTGGTGCTGTTGTTTGGCGATAGCGCCGCTGAGCTGTTGCAGTTAGCGAGCACGTTAAATGCTCAAACAATACTTGCTGCAGAGCCCACTGCGCCCGAAGAATATCAGCTACTGATAACGCTGGCGCAACAGCTAGATGTTAAGCTTAATGATTGTAACAGCCTGTTGGCAGGCCATTTAAGACCAGATATAACCGGTTTGTCTGATCGTTTTACCACTTTTAGGAAAAGCTTAGAACCTTTACTAGAAGTCACTGCGGCAACGGCTAATTTTATTCAACACGCCAAGCAACAGTGGTTAACCCCAGCCAAAGCAGACCAACTTAGTCAAAGTTGGCAACCATTAACTGCTTTTGCCTGGCAAGCGCCATTACCGCTGACGCAGTTCGACCAGCTGTTGGTTGATGAAGCCGCAACCTGGCGACACCTCAACCACTATATTTGGCAACAAAAACATATTTTACATTACAAAGACACCCGCAACGCCCTTAGTGGCCAACATTACGCCAGCTTTTTCTCAGCACCTTTAGCAACGGGTATTTTGTCTGTTCGCGCGCTGTGGCAGCAAATTGTGTTATTTGAACAGCACATTGCCACAAATGATTCAACCTACTGGCTTAAGTTTGAACTGCTATGGCGCGAGTTTTTCCGCTGGCAAATGCGCAAATACCAAAACCGTTGGTTTAGTGCTACGGCTATCAAAGGCAAAACATTATTCACGCAGCCCAAGCTCAATCCAAAACAGCAAATCCGCTTTACCAATTGGTGCGATGGGAACACTGGAGTACCTTTTGTTGACGCGAATATGCGCCTGCTAAATCAAACCGGATTAATGAGTAATAGAGGCCGCCAAAATGTTGCCAGCTATTTAATCCATGATCTTGGTTTAGACTGGCGCTTAGGAGCCGCTTACTTTGAGCAACGGTTACTGGACTATGATCCCGCAAGTAACTGGGGTAATTGGGCGTATATTGCAGGCTATGGCAACAGCGAACCACGACCTTTTAATATTATTAAACAGGCGCTCAGCTATGATCCTAACGCAGACTTTGTGCGAGAAATGCTGCCTGCCATAACAACACCGGGCAAACAGGCGCATCGACCTTCTGCCGAACTATCTTTGCCAGTGCATTGGCAGCACTGGCTAAGCGAACTGGGTTAGGCCTATGCATTTACTTTGGCTAAAGCGCGATTTACGCATAACCGATCATGCTGCGTTATATCACGCTGCGCGCAATGGTAATGCCGTATTACCCGTATATATTGTAGAACCGGATTATTGGCAACAACCAGACACCTCATTGCGGCAATGGGCTTTTGTGGCACAGGCCTTGACCGCACTGCAGCAGCAATTTACACAACTTGGTCAACCGCTGTTGGTTTATTATGGTGCAGCCAGCCAGGTTTTTCGGAAATTACTACAGCAATTCCCGATCAGCGCGGTATACAGCCATGAAGAAACGGGGAATTTATGGAGTTACCAGCGAGATTTGGCTTTGTCAACATTCTGGCGGGAGCGCGGTATTCCGTGGCGGCAATTTAAGCAATTTGCGGTATTTAGGCCGTTGAAAAGCCGAGACTGTTGGTTTAAGCAGGCTGATGCCTGGTTGACAGAACCGTTATACTCAACACCGCCTGCATTACCCTTTATTTGCGCTGCGAACTGGCAGCCGCCATTGTATTGGCCTGAACGCAAAAAAGACTTGCCGCTTTGCACACAAGCACAAAGTGCTTTCACTTTACAACACACGCTAAACAGTTTTTTGGAAGAACGTGCCAGGCACTATCGTGGCGGTATCTCTTTTGCGGCAACAGCAACAAACAGTTGTTCACGCTTAAGCCCGTATCTAAGCTACGGTATGTTGAGTATGAGGGGGCTACAACAGCAAAGTTGGCAGCAGCGTAAAGATACAATAAATACTCAGCAACAGCAGGGGTTAGATGCTTTTTATAGTCGGCTACGCTGGCATTGCCATTTTATGCAAAAGTTGGAAGATGAGCCAGAAATTGAATTTCGAAACATGCACCGGGGCTTTGATGGCTTACGCGAGTATGACTTTTCCGCTGATTATTTTCATGCCTGGGCAAAAGGACTTACCGGTTATCCATTAATTGACGCGGCAATGCGCTGTTTACTGGCTACCGGCTGGTTACATTTCCGTGGCAGAGCAATGCTGGTTGCGTTCGCCAGTTACCATTTGTGGCTGCACTGGCGCCCTGTTGCCTTACATTTAGCGCGCTGCTTTGTCGACTACGAACCCGGTATTCACTACCCACAAATTCAAATGCAAGCCGGCACCACCGGCATTAACCCAAACCGCATGTATAACCCGGTTAAGCAAAGTATCCAAAAAGACCCTGATGGTCGTTTTATCCGGCAATGGCTCCCTGAGTTACAGCATCTTCCAACTAGTTGGTTGCATCAACCCTGGTTACTGACTAAACAACAGCAGCAACAGTATGGCTGCCTGCTCGGTTACGATTACCCGGAGCCGATTATCAACACCGACTATGCTGTTAGACTAGCCAGGCAGCGACTAAAGCAGTGGTTAGCTACCAATCAAACATTTTGGGCAGAACAAAAGCAAGGCGTTTTAACCCGTCATGCCAGTCGCAACAGACCAGTGCAACAACGTAAATACATATCGAAACGCCAATTAACGCTTTTTACTGAATAACAAATGCTAACTTAAATGGCTTCTTCATCTTCTTCGCCGGTACGAATACGGATAACCCGCTCGACATCGAACACAAAAATCTTACCATCACCAATACGGCCCGTTTGTGCAGTTTTCATAATGGCTTCCACACAACGCTCTACCTGATCATCTGGTACCACAATATCCAGCTTCACTTTCGGTAAAAAGTCCACCATATACTCCGCCCCCCGGTAAAGCTCAGTGTGGCCTTTCTGCCGCCCAAAGCCTTTTACTTCGGTTACTGTCATGCCGGTAATATTAATATCAGCCAGTGCTTCACGCACATCATCCAGCTTAAAAGGTTTGATAATTGCTTCAATTTTTTTCATGGTAAGGACCGTCATATTGTACTTCAGATAGTAGGAGTATATACCCAAGTGGCTGCAAGATGCGAGTTTCAGAGCCTTTAGGCGCTTTCAATGCAAAGTGCCTAAGCTTTAACTGTTTGCGCTAATTTGTTGATCTTCTTTGCTGCAAATACGTTAAGATGAATAGGTTCTCGCACCAGCAACAACGATCCAGTCAATGAGGCTACTATGAGTATTGAACAACAAATTATTCAGGAAATGCGGGTGTTACCGCAAATTGACGTAGACTACGAAATCCGTCGGCGTATTGATTTTATTAAAAACCGTCTAACAGCAGCGGGGTTAAAAACACTGGTTCTTGGGATCAGTGGTGGGGTTGACTCCACCACCTGTGGTCGACTGGCTCAAACGGCTGTTAATGAACTAAACACAGAAGTTGCTGATGCAGGCTATCGTTTTATCGCGGTACGTTTACCTTATGGCGTGCAAAAGGATGAAGATGAGGCTCAACTAGCGTTAGCTTTTATTCAACCAAACCATACCGTAACAGTAAACATTAAAGCGGCAGCCGATGCACTACATCAATCAACCTTAGCCGGTATAACAGACTTAACGTTGCCAAACGATGCCATGACCGACTTTGCCAAAGGCAATGTTAAAGCACGTTGCCGTATGTTGGCGCAGTATCATATTGCTGCCTTACAAGGTGGCTTAGTACTAGGCACTGATCACTCAGCCGAAAATATCACTGGCTTTTATACTAAATGGGGTGATGGTGCCTGTGATTTAGCCCCTTTATTTGGCTTAAGTAAACGTCAGGTGCGAGCCTTAGCACGTAAGCTTGGCGCACCGGCGCTGCTGGTAGAGAAAACTCCTACCGCAGATCTAGAGTGCTTAGCACCGCAAAAAGCCGATGAAGCCGCTTTGGGTTTAAGTTATCAGCAAATTGATGATTTTCTGGAGGGCCTGCCGGTAGAGCAAGCGGTAGCAGAACGTTTAGTGCAGATTTACCAGAAAACGCAGCATAAACGGCAACCCATACCTACGGTGTATGATCTGCTATAACAGGAACGGCCCTTATGCAAAACAATTATTTTACATAAATCACCATTTAAAGCTACACTTTGTCTCTGTGTGTTTGCGGAGTGTAGCTTATGTTGCAACGTGGTCTTACCCTGCTCGAACTGCTGGTTAGTATCATCATTTTAGTTATCATGTTGGCGATTGTCACTCCACCGCTAACTGAATTGCTGCACAAGCAACGCGCCAGCAGCTATATGCAACAATTTAGCCGCCATTTACATTATGCCCGGATCCAAGCCAGCAGTAGTCAATTGCCTGTGCGGGTTTGTCCAGTTACAGGAAATGAGTGTCAAGGCAGTTGGCAGCAAGATCCGCTGCAATTAACACTGGTTAATCCCATAACAGCAGAAACCTTGTTACTTAGAGAAATCCCACAAGTACCTGCTAAACATCGCCTTAGTTATAATCGGCAACAATTGCAATTTAGGCGTGATGGCAGTTTAGATGCGCTGGAGAATGGCACCTTTTACTACTGCCCGCCGGCACCTTATCAATGGCATTTTAGGCTGGTATTAAATCAAGCGGGCCGCAACCGGGTAAGTGAGCATCCGCAAAGCTGTCCGGTTTAAATTAAACCACTACAAAATACTGATTTAGCAGCTGTCTGACTATACACCCGTCATCCTTGAAGTTGCAACTAGCACCGCTGCAGCTTCAAGGATGACAGGTATACATGATAATTAATGCCAACAGCTAATCGGTTCGGTCAGTTCACTATTGCGCTGTCCTAACTGATTCAAGCTATAACGGCGGCATTGGTTATCTTGCTGCTGCGGACCTTGGGCTGTCATCTGCAAACGATACGCTTGATTATTCGCAAGCAGCTCTATCTGCAACCGATAGCGGCCTGAAGCAGTCTCGCCTGCAGGCACGCCCAGCTTGTGTAAATCAGCACTGTACTCACCAAAATCTGCCAACAATTGCTCTTGCCTGTTAGCAATCGCTAATAAAGCGGTAATGGCTTCAGCTCTATAGCTTCTTAGCACATATTGTTGATAAGAGGGATACGCAATAGCACTCAGGATCCCTAGCAGTAGCACCACAATTAACATTTCCAGTAAACTAAAGCCAAACCGCACCATCAGTGAGCACCGAATTCACTGCGATAGGTTGCCAGCCTTTGCCAGAGCGGAAATTTATCCAAACTTAGGGGTTCAGTGCAATTATGACACTCTTTACTTATTTTTAATAAGTCACTTAGCAACACGGTACTTTGCTCTTCCAGACGTAGCACCAATGACAGACTCTTATCTGCTTGCTGCGTTAAAGTAAGCTTTGCCTCAGGGATATAAGGGATCTGCTGGCTGCGTTTTGCATACACCTGAGCAGCTGTATGTAATTGTAAAGCATACAATACTTGCTCTGCTTCATCGCTATTACAATCATCAGGTTGCTTTGTTCTGGCGACAGGCGCATAGATTACACCGGCCACAACTTTGGGTGTGGTGCTGATTTTCCCTGGTAATTGTATTTGCCAGCCAGCATTTGACAATAAAGCCCGCCAATCGGCCGCAGCTAGGGTTTGCCCTTGTTCAGCTTCACTCAGTAAGGTTCTGTCAATCAACTGGTTAAAGTGAATAACGTAGCTATTCAGTTGATTCATCGCAAAGCGCAGCATTAGCAATGCGTCATGCCCACTTACCTTGTCCCGCCCTATCAACAAAACCAACTGTTGGTCAGCCTGACGCCAGGCTAACGGCGCTAAGGTGCTGGGGAGGCGTGCTCTAAGCAAGCCTGCCGTGGCAATAAATTCTAAACCACTGTCGCTCAGATCGGCCATTAACGTCGGTTGTTTAAACTGCCCCTCCTGCAATGGTAAACGCCAGAGCTGTCCTTCGGTACCCATTAGCCACAGATGATCAGCTAAACCATCAAGATTAGTGTCTTCAATCAAGGGTTGCGCTTGGATCTTTGCCGGCAAGCCAGCGGCAGTTAAATCCAATTGTGCCCGTAAGTGACCTTGCAATAGATCCCACAGCTGCAGTTGCGGAGCTCCTGAGATCATTTCATTGATTAACACTTCGGTATCAGCTGCTTGCTGACTATGCTGTAGTTTTACTCTGACAGGCTCTGGTAATAATGGTGGGCAAAGCGCCTGAGCGTGACTACAACATAAGAAAACGGCTATTAAGATCCCTTTCATAATGCTGTCTCCGGTAAACGCACACGTTTGCGTAGCACTAAGCTGTTGTAGCGACTCATCAGTGGTGCTGCAGCTTGGCTTTGCACACTGGTTTCCAGCAGTAATAACTCGCATTGTAAACTCGCATCTGACCAAGCAGCATAAACGGCCGGACAAGCAGGCAAACTAATGCTATTTAGCGGCAGTTCCGTTGGATCTAAACTATTTACCCTAAGTAAATGCTGTTCCAGTGCCTGATATTCTAATTGCAATTGTTGTTGTGCTGCCTGTGCCGACTTCATACTCAACTGGCTAATAAATAAATTACTGCCAACCAGCAACAACATAATCATTAAGAACAACAACGCAGTAAGTAAAACCATCCCTCGATTTCTCATAGATCCTCCAATGTATGCCACTAAGTGATTGCCATTACTCTCCTCAAAGATCCGCCAAAACGGCGTTTTCAAAATAGACTGCGCCACTTAACAATAGACGCCGATAATGATCGCCTGGCGCGCTATAGCTAATGCTGCCAAGTTGATACTGCTGGTTGTTTTGGTAGCGACGGTCAGGCTCTACCGAACGCAGCAAGACATGATATTGCACTGCAACAATGCGGCTATGCTGTTGTAGCCAATGCGTTGCCGTCATCTGGCTGGTTGCCAGACTATAATTTGGACGGCCGTCTAAATTGCTATCGATTAAGAACTCAAAGTGTAAGCGCTCTACCCCATCAATCACTGAATCCGTAGCAATACTGGCCACACCAGCTGCCGTCCTAACCAGCCTTTTACGCATCAACACCGGAATGCTTTGGTCATTATGTGGCTGCTGTTGAATATAAAGTACCAAATGCTGATAGGGATACAACAAGCTGGCAGTAGCGTTGACACTGTCCAAATCAACAAACCGACTTTGCTGCCAATCGCTTTGTAAATAAAACCTATTACTACGCATTTCATTACTAGCAACCTGCACACCAATACTGCGTTTAAGCTGCAAAAACTCGGTATTCGGAAGCAGATTATTCAAACAGCTTAACTGACGCGATCCAGTGGCAACACCAGCAAATAAGTTAATAAAAGGCTGACCACTTTGTGGAAAACTGCCACTATCAAGCCCCACTTCAACACAGTCATTAGCCGGATTAAGCCCTGGGTGAAGCGCGTTACTAATATGCTGCTGGCTATGCCCACCCCAAAAACCGGTGTTCTGTAATTCATTATTTAGCAGGTTTAACACCAGTTGCCCGTTTTGCTGTAAAAAAGCTAACTGCCGAGTCTGGGTTGACGCCGATTGCATTGAACTAAAGGCGGTTAAAACTAACACCAATAGCAACAGCGCTAAAAGCATTGCGATCATAATTTCAACTAAAGAGACGCCTCCTTGCCGGGCTAACATTTGCCGCTCCCTACTAATTCAGATGTAACGCGGAACGTCCGTCTGCGACTTCACAAGCTGCTGCATTGTTATTGGTCAGTGCCGCACTGTGCCGCCAACTAGCCTTAAGCTCAATTCGCCCAGACTGTTGCTGCACACAAAACTCAGGGGAAAATAACAGGCCATAGCCAGTACTCGCTGACTGCCATTTATATTGCCAACGCGACAGCAAAAATTGACGGGCATCGCCGTACTCACAGGGCGCGGAAGCGCTGCATCCTGCAGAATGCAACGTGTGATTAGCAGAAAAATCACTGCTAACAGCATGGCGATTAAATGCAGCAAGCTGCTGAGAAATTTCATGTGACAAGGCAACAGCGGTAGTTCGCTGACTGGCATCAGTAACCACTTTAAGTGCCAGCAATTGTCCAGCTAGCACGCCCAGAAGCCCAATTTTTAGAATAAGCAAAGTGATCAAAACTTCGATCAATGTTGCACCGCGCTGGTGTTCCATAACGACCTCGGTTATAAACCCTTGAGTTAATAACCTTAGCAGCATCGGTTAAATTATCAAATTAAATTTGTAACTTTTTTGATTTAAACTTGCTACCAGCAAGCTTGAACAGCTGCAGCTGTGGTAACACCTCTAGCTCCTTTTTGCCCCGCTTGATTCAATGTTAAGGTTCCACATCCATCGCTTTGTGTAGCTGTAGGGGTGGCGCTTAGTACAAAAGTTCTTGCTGCTACTGCAGTTAGCGCAAAATTATAACGTGCGGCTAACTCCTGTTGGCACTGTGTTGCCGGCAACACAAGACCGGCAGGGTTATAACGTAAATTTTGTGTGTAAGTACGTTCCATAAACTGCGCTTGTTCCATCAAACAAGCCGTTGCTGCCGCTCTATTAGCACGCAGCACATAATTTTGATATGAGGGGTAAGCTATAGCAGCTAAGATCCCTATTACCGCCACTGCTACCATCAACTCGACCAAGGTAATACCGTAATTTTTTTGCATTAATTAACTTCCTCACGCCAGGAGATCCGGCCTCGTCTAAGCTGTAAATTGACAATACGAGAGTCAATAGCGACCCGTGAATCTCCCACTAACATCTGTTCACCGACAAATACCGGCTCTCCGGGCATGCCTTCAAACCTTAAACCACTCGCTACTTCAATCACTTGTTGTGAGCCACTTCCCGAACTAATACCATCTGAATCAGTAAAGTCACCATCACCAGATAAATCAAACAAATGATATTTTAAACGGCTACCACTGAACGGATCGACTGCCATGACCCAACCATCACCCTGCGGGTTGCAAAGATCAGAATCGGGAATAATGGTATTCATAATCAGATTAGCCCCTACTATCCGTGCTTTAGACGTGACCCGTTCTCTACTATCAATAAGATCCATATACCAACCGCGCTTACCGACCATATCGTTTGAGGTCGCTGCTGAGATGGTCCGTGTTTGTTCTGACACACTGCCGTTAGTGTAGGTGGTATTAGTCATAGTACGTCGCACAAGGTCTGATCGGCCATTTATCGAAGTGAGACCATCAACAATACCGTACCAACTTTGCTGATCCGCATTTAAACTATCACCGGTTTCCAGATATTTTCCTGTACCAAAAAACAACCACAAGGCTCCGGTCTGCGGATGACTGGATAAGGTAATCCCGCCGGTTATTGGCTGTAATTTGTTACTGGAGTCCCTAGCGGTGAACAACGGTAAATTATTATTAGCCACGTTCCAACCAGATGCCGCTGTCGCTTGCAGATTAAACTTCCACACATTACCATTTAAGTCACCAGCAAAAAACCAGTCGGTGTTGCCATTGCGGTTCATATCCCACCCTTCTGGTTGGCCCAAAGCACCTGCCGTAGTGGGTAATTCAATTTTAGCTAGAGTACTGCCGTTTTGGATGTTGATAATCAGTAAACCATTTTTATTGGCACTATTGTTGTAACCATAAGGCATTACTGCTGCCCAACTATCGTTATTTAACCGAGTAATCACCGGCTTTGCCGTCATAATTCCTAGTTCAGGAATAGTGAGATCCCAAAGTAAAGTAATAGCCGTTGGATCAGTGACGTCTAGCGCTATAACACTATTACCGCCGCGGCCTAACGTTGTTACCAACACCGAGCGCCAGGCACCATTAATATAGACATCACCTACGGTAGGTGAACCGTCAACGTAGAAACGATGAGCATAGGTTTCTTTAGCAAAAGAGGCTAATTGTGCAGTCGCTGTAAGCATACGCTGTGGAACGTAAGCATAAAGCTCTCTGCCTTTGGTTGAACTACCCGGATTAGCATCAAACCCGTGTAACATACCGTCGTTAGCGCCAACATAAACCATAGGAGCACGATTTTTCTTACTAGCCAAAAACGTAACATAGCTATTGGCCCCACCCCAGCCATAACGCTGGTAATTGCGGTTTTGTGGCGCGCCAACATAAACCGGTGAAGAATGTGCAATATCACCTAACAATGAAACCCGCTGCCGTAAGGTCCCGGCAGGTTTTTCATTTGCACGCTCACCTTTCAGATAGTTAACTATGTTTTCACTCTCCAGCGCAGCTTTCTCAGTCGTATTTAAATTAGCCCAGGTAAAAGCAAAGTTACTGGTAGCGCCGCTTGTGGTGCGGCTGGTATAAATAGGCCGTTGTGCCCAAGGTGCAAAATTAGCTGACCATTGTACTGACAGATTGTTAACATCACGACTGACTAAATCCCCACTCCAGTTAGCGGTATTAAATGATGCCTGAAATACGCTATTGTCTTCTAATAATGATGTGGTTGTTGCAGCTAAATTGGATGCAGAAGCTATACGATTTAAGATACCTTTTAACGCTTCAGTTAATTGATCACTAAAGGTTTGTGGATCCTTTGCACTAAAAAACCCTCCATCGCTGTTCACGCTAGCATGTAATAGATCATCAATTTTCTTTAAACTGGTATCCGTTCCAGAAGTCGGATCTGGCCAACGGGAATCACTTGGAGACCAAGAGGCTGCCTGCTGAGGATTAACAGTACCATCCACGCCCAATCCTACCCCAAAAGTCACCATATGTTGCCAATTAGGCGATGCTTGCTTTCTACGCGGTACGTTGTTGGTTAAAGTGGATAAATCATTTACATAATAATAATGTGCAACATCAGCTAACGTATTGGTCTTCCCATCTTTATCTGAGTCACCAATGCCAGGCGAATCGCCATTCCAGGCACCATCGGTCATTAATATAGTAAAGTTTTGTCTGCAGCTTACCAGAGTACTATTAGTTAAGGTAGGAGTTACCCGATATGGCTCATTAGTAGAAAAATACTCCCCGGCTGCCTTTAGTGTTGTGCGTAAAGGCGTGCCGCCTGAAGCTGCTTTGGCATATAACCAGTTATAAAAACCACTTCTGCCGGTACCAGTAAACTCTCTAACCCCGCGCTGTATAATAGGCGAAGTATTCAGCGCACCGTAACCAACTCGTATATCGTCTGGCAAGGTATTAAACGCCGTACCAATACCGGATCTGGATAAGAGTAAACGACTACGATAAAACGAATACCAAATAGCAAAATTGTTTTTTTGCGCTGTTGTCGCATTATTCATGGCGACATAAGAGTAACAAACAGCTTGCATCGGGTTAGCATTACAAGAAGTTAAATTAGCACTGCTGGGGGCAAAGCGATAATAAAAACCACCGCTATTAAAACGAACCGTCCCGGAACTGGAAATAAAATTAAAATCTGCAGTGAGTTGGTGGTAGTTCAGATCAAAATTACTGGATAAATCGCGGGCATTAGTTTGCGCAAATCCATCCATCCAGGCAGAAGTGTAAGTAGAAGCCGCTAGTAATGCGCCAGAGGAATTAGGTGGAATTTTGTAGGTGACATTAGGATCATAATACGCCGTATTCACTTTAGAGGAGTAATACCATGGATATGACACATCTTCACCGGTACGAGTTGTTGCTGTACAATTCCCTCTGCGATCTGTTGCAGTACACCGCAGCGGAGCTGACCAGCCATAATGTAAAGCATCAGGCATAAACTCAAAATTCATCGAACCAGAATCATCAATTAAGAACATGATATTAGCAGGCACATCGCTACCAGTTTGCAATGGCACATTGGGGATCGCCAAAGTATTCGCGGATACCGATATTGCTATACCCAGATTGAAACTGACCAGCAACCACAGTGTTTTTTTCATTAAAGCTCGCATAATCTACTCCTTACTCGCCTTATAAACGCCAGATGGTTTGCATCGTCACGCCTGGACGGTTAGCCGCTGGTTGGGTGCGTGCTGTTATTCTAAAAGTAGGTGCTAAACAATCCGCTTCAATAGTGGTTGCACTGTCGCAATCTGGCGCGGCAGGCGTTGGCCACTCGCCGACATACTCAATGATATATTCAGCTTGTAAATCAAGCATTTGATTTACAGCTGGCGGTGCCCTCCATACCGTATCAGGATCATCCCAACGATCTGGTCTGCCTGCCACAGGTAAGCTATAAAAGCCGGGGAGCGTACCAGCGACCACAGCCGGATTGGGTAATAAACTTACCAGTAAGTCTTCTGCTGCACGCAGAGCCGACTCAGTTTGTTGCACAAACAACTGATGCTCATATAAGTTGGCGGTCATCCGCTCTTGTAAGGTAGAACGTTGCATACTCGACAACGTCAGTACGGTAATAGCAACTAACAATAATAAGGTGATAACTAAAGCTATACCGCTCTGCTGTTGCATGTAATGTCGCATAACTACCTCTAGCGATTCCGGACCGACGTGAAAAATGCAATAGTTCGCATTTCTTCGTTCATATTAATATGTTGATAAGCATTCTGAGCCAGTAAAATAGTCGCGTTAACCCCTATAACTTGGGTCATGTCCAACCCGGCCGAAAAAGCAACGGGGCCAAACGCCACATTACGCATTTGATAGGCAAAACTTAACCGCTCAACGCCAAAGAGTACTTCTTCTTGAACCGGCGCGCCCGCCACAATAATTTCCCGGAATAAAGAATTAAAATTAGCATCAACCTGACTTGGCGCCACAAACCAACGTACTGATTCAAAACGCAGGAGCATGGCATCCGCAGGATAAATGCGCGGGCGGGCTGTGGCGCAAACGAAGGGGTTATTAAAACCTAAATCTGCCGAGCAATTTAAACCAGCTTGAGCGTGACTCAGCTGATTACCATTAATGTTTGATACCTGGAATATCGAAGTCAGTGTCTCATCACACACTAACGCAAGATCACCAACCACTAATTCTGGCGCTTGCCTGAGCGTAAATGTTGGTGGTGTATGTGTTACCACGCTACTACTCTGTCCTGCAGCATACATCACACGGATAGATTCATTGTTTGCAGCATCAGCAGCAGCGCCGACTAACCCACCTTGCCAGTTCAACCATATCGGAGATGTGCCCGCTACCTGCACCACTGAAACAACCCGCTCTGAGTTGTTACAGCCTAAAAAGCCAGCACTGCGTAAATCATAAGACATTACCTGAAACGCCAAACGGATCCGGTTTTGTAAATTGGATAAATCTTCAGTGGTTCTGGCCGTGGTTTGATTAGATAAGTAAACACCTAGTACCCCCCCCAGCAACAAAATCCCCAGCATCAGGGCAATCAATAACTCTGTTAAGGTAACGCCTCGCTGTAACTTCATGGCCGGGTTTCCATCACAATTACCGATTTAGAATTAAGCCGCTGATCACTCCAATCAATAGTGACAGTGTAAACACCGTTATTCCACTCCACTAAAGCACAGGTATCCGGCGACGTTGCAGCCTTAACATCAGCAAACCATTGCTCGGTGCCAGCTACAGGTGAGTTGCAGTCCATAGCAAAGCCACCGGCACGCGCGGCGGCACCGTTGACCCGCATCACTTCAAATAAGGTTTCAGTCAGGATTACCGCCATGGCTCTTTCGTGAGCCATGCTGGTGCTTTTTAAACTTATGGTTTGCAACCCCGCAATCCCCAATAAACCTATAGATAGCACCACCACAGAGATTAAAACCTCTAAAAATGTAATACCTTTTTGCTTGTTTATTGTTTCAAGGCTAGCCATCTGTCACTCCTTAAGGCGCCGCACAGGTGCTGCTGGCTAAGGTATTCACCGCAATATGCCCGCCTGAGCGAACAATCAAATCACGCGCATTGTTATTAGCAGCAGCGCCGTTCAAGCAGACTCGAAGAGTGCCGTTTAAAGGTGCACCCGCCGTAGTTCTAACGAGTCCTTGCGGCGAAAAGCGAATTTCGGAATTAGTCCCAGTAATGGTATTGCTGGTACGCAGCACTAATTTATTGGAGAGCAAAAAACCTGAGGCTATAGCCGTGTTTGCTACAATACCGGTTTGGGGCCGCGGTGGTGCAATACCTATCAACCAGCCCTGCCAACCACCCGCTGGGGGATCAGAACAGGCAGCTCCATCACTGCTGTGGCATAACACCACATTGCGGTTAAGTTTAATCGCTTCTGTTCTGGCCGCATTGAGCGCACCGACCAATTGATTAACCTGACCTGACAGCTGATTCGCCTGCAACAGAGAAATAAAAGAAGGCACCGCAATAGTCGCTACGATACCGAGCACAATAACGGTGATCATCAGTTCAATCAGAGTAAAACCGGTATTGCCTCGCATTGGTTTAGATCTCGATAGAGTAGTCACACCCTAACTATAACTTGCACGAAAACTAAACCAAGGGGCAAGATGATAAGCGGACAAATTATCCGATAAACGGTATTAGGTTAATCAGGATGAGGAAGCGGTTGACTCAACTGCAACACTTGCTTTACCTGAGTTAAGGCTCTGCGACTAACCGGTAAATGATCCGGGCAATCCGTTAATTGGATACTATATTGCCCTGCATGTTGCTTTAAAGCCGAAAAATACAGCGGGTTAAGCAGGTAACTGCGATGGATACGCACCAGTTGCGGGAAGCGCTGTTCCAAATCAGCCAAAGATAGATCTAAATACGCCTCACCGGTTTTGAACGTCATCTTTACGTACTTGCTATCGGCACTAAAATAATAGACCTGAGAAAGGGTAACCGTTTTAGAGACTAAACCACATTGATACGCCAGCTTTGCCTCAGCAGCTTGCTGCGGCTCTGGTTGTGCCCGCATGAGGACATGTGCCCGGGTATAGGCGCCAACCTTCGCCAGGCTTAACTTTAGGCGCTCAGCGACTACGGGTTTAAGTAAATAGTCAGCAGCGGACACCTGATAAGCCTGTAAAGCATGTTCAGGATGAGCCGTAATAAATACCACAGCCGGTGGTAAAGGGAGTTCGCTAATCCGTGCTGCCAGTGTTAAACCATCCTCATCCGGCATATCAATATCCAATAACACCACATCGGGTTGCAATTGTTTAATACATAACCAGGCTTGCTCAGCATTCTCGGCTGCGCCAACACAGGTTACATTGGCAATCTGGCCCAGTATACGTTGTAACCGGCTACGCGCTAAAGGCTCATCATCAACGATCAGGATCTTCATTTACCCTCCAGCGGCAACACCAACTTTACCCGATAAACGTCGTCCTGCTGATAAGTGGTTAATTGTGCTTGCTGACCAAAACAAAGCTGTAAACGTTGCCGAATATTACTGATGGCAATACCATTTTTCGCATATTTTTTACTGCTACTCGCCACCGGATTTTCAATCACAATACTCAGTTGCTTTTTTCCGGGATAAGCAGTGATATCTAGAGTACCAGCGGTAGTGCGGGTTTCAAAACCATACTGAATGGCATTTTCCAGCAAAGGTTGTATGGTCAGTGCAGGTAGCGCTATTGCGGGGATAGTGTCAGGTAGTTGCCAGTTAATGTTTAAACGCGAGCCTAGTCGCCATTGCTCCAACGCTAAATACTGTTGACACAGCGCGAGTTCATCCTGCAGGCTAATCCGTTCCGCACTGGCCATGGCAGCACGAAATAAATCTGCTAAGTTGAGCAGAGCTTGCTCGGCTGCAACCTGATCAGTATGGATTAATTCGGCCACCGTATTTAATGAATTAAATAAAAAATGCGGCCGGATCCGTGCTTGCAAGGCACTGAGTTTAGCTTGATGCTGTGCATTAATGCTGTTTGCCAACTCGTCATACATAATCAGAAACTGGATTAACGCTAAACCTACAATAAAGGCAATAACCAGATTATTCGCCGCGAAACTGATAAATCCAGCGGTTAAACCATAACCGCTAAGAAACCAGTAGCTGGCTAGAGAGCATGCTAGCGTAATAACCAACAAAATAAGTTGTACAGCTAACGCCAGTTGAGTAACAGAGAGATAACGTAAACGATGCCGCAAACGGCTAAAGACCAAACCACTGCCTAAGCTAATCCAATGCACCAAAATACTAATCAGCCCCAGCCGGGTCCAAAAATCTTGTTGCGCATAGGGCGCTAGCGCCAGCAATACTGCCAGAGCCTGAGCAAATACCACCACCCGCAGCAAATGCGCAGCCTGAGTAAGATCAGGTAACTGTAGCTCATAGCGCTGCGCATCCTGGGAGAGGTCCACCTTGCTCAACCTCGCTAACGCAACTCCGCCGGGATGGCGAACACGACATTTTCTTCGCGGCCGGTTGTTTCGGTAACGGTTTTACCGCCCCACATTTTTAACTGGCTAATCACATCTTGTACCAGCACTTCCGGTGCTGATGCACCTGCGGTCACCGCAACCCGGTTGATGCCGGTTAACCAACTCTGCTGAATATCGTTAGCGGTATCAATTAAGTAAGCGGTACAGCCCAATTTTTCAGCCAACTCACGCAACCGGTTAGAGTTACTGCTATTTTTAGCACCGACCACCAACATCAGTTCAGCTTTGGCGGCGAGCTCGCGCACTGCATCCTGGCGGTTTTGCGTGGCATAACAGATATCATCTTTCCGCGGCCCTTCAATCTCAGGAAAACGCGCCCGTAGCGCATCAATCACATCTGCCGTATCATCAACCGATAAGGTGGTTTGGCTGCTGTAACTAAGCTGCAGCGGGTTTTTCACCTGCAACCGTTCCACATCTTCTACCGACTCCACCAGATAAATACCGCCCTGGGCGTTATTATATTGTCCCATGGTGCCTTCGACTTCCGGGTGTCCGGCATGGCCAATCAGAATACATTCGGTGCCTTTGCGACTGGCGCGGGTCACTTCCATATGTACCTTGGTTACCAGCGGGCAGGTGGCATCAAATACTTTTAGACCGCGCTTTTTGGCGTTTTCCCGCACAGCTTGCGACACGCCGTGTGCACTAAAAATCACAATTTGATCGTCTGGCACTTCATCCAGCTCATCCACAAACACGGCGCCACTGCGACGCAAGCCATCAACCACAAATTTATTGTGCACCACTTCGTGGCGCACATAGATTGGATGCGGAAATAGCTCTAACGCGCGTGCAACGATACTGATTGCACGATCAACTCCTGCGCAAAAACCACGTGGATTGGCTAATAAAATATCCATCTTTAGCTTACCTGTACTATTTCCACATTAAAGGTCAGCGTTTGACCAGCCAGCGGATGATTAAAATCGACAGTGACCGAGTCACCCACCACTTCGCGCACTAACCCCGGCAATTCAGAACCATCAGGCATAGCAAAGCCAATAATAGTACCGACTTTGGCTGGCGCATCGGCCGAAAACTTACTGCGATCTAGATAATAAATATTGTCTGGGTTGGGCATACCG